>Ga0153915_10000933_pt1 | contig 27086 bp, 20 predicted proteins | sample Opewatmetagenome_2_FD_107003 | JGI IMG/M metagenome (GOLD analysis project Ga0153915, IMG submission 107003) | Freshwater wetland microbial communities from Ohio, USA - Open water 3 Core 3 Depth 3 metaG | ecosystem: Environmental > Aquatic > Freshwater > Wetlands | place: USA: Ohio, Lake Erie...
GGAACAGCCAAGACCCTCTCGATCGGTAACAACTGATGAGAAGGGGAAACTTTATCGACCTTGATCCCGATGGGTGACTGTAGCGGATCAGATCAATGTGACCGCAAACCTACAACAACGAAATATCGGATGCGGGAGGGAGACAAAACGGAATCCCAGGTAGTGCGAGCTAAGTGTCATTCGAAAAAAAGAGTATATCTTTTTTAATGGAGAGGTGTTTATTCTCTTGACACACCCTTTAATGGGTGACACCGAGCCTTTTTTAATCACATCATTTTATTATATTGAGTTTGCCGTATTCTTCACCCATCAAAAGGTGATAGGGGAAGCCTTTTTTGGGGACTGTTAAGTTGAATTCCACCTTGCTTTGAAATATCATTACAAAATCTGAACCGCCAAACAGGAAATATCCAAGCATATCGCCCTTCTTGACTGTATCGCCTTTCTTGACGGTCTTTTCAAAATTAACGGAGGATACCTGAGACATCCCTATGGGTAACAACGCGACCATGCCATACTCTTTAGTGTCGATAATTACGCAACCGCGCGTCTCAATATTTTGCCAGCCGGGTATCCTTGACGTAAGAATATATTTTTTTTGCGTGGCGTCCCATGTTGTAATGCCGCCGGCCGCATCGTCGCTTTCTATAATGCGAACCTCCTTTATTATCCCGCCAATAGGGAAATGATAGCGGTGATAATCATTTACATCGAGAAATGTATGAGTTAACGTCCCATTTGCAAATGCATTCTTGTGGGCGCTATCTTCACCGATAAGCACAACTATAGATTTAAAAATATTAGATTTGATCGTAACGCCTGCCTTATCTATAATATTGGAGTCTTTATCTATATTCCATACGCCTTGCGGCTTTGAATCGGCAGGGGACGATATGATTGATGTGTCGTTTGGAGATGCAATCGGACGTTGATCAGGTGATTTCAGATACCTTGCAAAAAATTCATTGAATGTTTTCCATCTTGACGGATCTTCATACCAGCCTTTTTGCAATCCGAAGCTTTCATCTGCTAATGCCTTTTTGTAGTACTCATTATTCCACGAACCCTCTTTGCTTAAATACAGACCCCATTCTTTTGTAAAATTGATTAGCCATGTGCGATACGGTTCATGGTATTGCAGTGAATTATTGTAATACCCTTTGTCTTTTAATTCAGCAAGAGGTTGATCATTAATGAAATAGAAGTAATCGAGGCTCTGATCGATTTGATCGTATAATTTTGAATACGGAAGGTTCTTTAAGATTGACCAGGGCATTGCCTTTGCCGCCCAATCTGAAAAATCATAATATCCTTCTAATGACTGGGCCGGATTTGTCACCTTGTCCGGATTATTTTTTTTTGCTGATTCTATTGACTTGATAAGCATTGTTTTTAATTCTGAATTGTGGTCTACCATAGTTATCAACTGCTGTGTAATCGGCGCATGATTTGTTTGCGCCGACCTGTTGTCCTGTGCGAAGGCGGTTAAGCTCAAAAAAGAACATAATGCAACAACTGACAATAACAAGGTCAAAGTTTTTTTCGTTTTCATAAACATCCCTCCTTCTAGATAAAGGTTTATCTTCTCCGATTGAATTATATTTAAAAGTGTAGTTCTATCTCTTAGAGATTCCAGTCCCTCTGGATTACCTCATATACAGAGGCATCAGAGTAAAAGTTCCGTCCACCCTGTCAGGCACGTCGCGCAACTTCTGCCAATACCAACTTGACTGACTCCAGATAAACGGCTTGCCTTTGACCCAAGGGGTGCCATAAAGCATAAAGAAACCTGCCGCTGAAGACGAGATGTCGAAGATGCCGGACAGCTTCATGAAAGAAAGCGCCATGCCTGCGGCGCCTGCTTTTGAATCAACGGAACCATCCGGGATCTGCTTGGGAGAGGGGGTAGTGCCATACCCTAAATCCCATCGTCCGAATATGGAGAGGGGATTGGCCGGATCATCGGTGTAAGTGATTACCCGTTTGGCATCCTCTATATTATTTACACCGGGCAGCAGCTTATTAAATTGCTCCCGCCTGGCCGGGCGGTTATCAGTCGATTGAAGATCAGATCGTACTTGTATCGACGCCGGATAGTTGATTCCCATAAGGTAGTTGGCTGTAACCATATCTGGATCGTATTCAGATGAACAGGGTTTGCCGTCCATGGACTTGTAGCTTACCGAATAGGGGCCGCCTGTTGAACGGTAATATATGAAGCAACGATAGGACATCTCAACAAGACCGGTTTCCTTTGTCTTGGCATCCACCAGCATGTAACCGTTCAGATAGGTGCCGGTGTTATCCAAAGACATGGCGTAAAAGAAATCGGTGATGGAACTGGAAAACTGTTCTGCTAAAGCTGCACGCCAGAATATCCAGAGCCCCTGTACCTTGGTTTGGGTATAGGACATTCGGTGGGTTGTCTCATTGAACATAATTCCCTTGTTGTTATAGCCGAAATCGGTTCCTGAACCGATCAGACCTGGAGTTGCTGCATTAATGGTCTGCCAATCGTTGTTTACAGCCAAGGTTTGATTCATGGTCTGTGAAAGAAAACCCATCCAGGAATTGTGAGTAAGGATGATCTCACTGCCGCTGCGTTTAAGAAAGGCTGAACATTTATCGGGATAATCGCCTGATCTTATGCCGTTAAGGGACAGCTCCGGTGAAGTGGATATAACATCCATAAGGTCATTGTAGGCATTCAGAAAATAGACATCCATAAAGGTGAGGGCGTCAGTCTCATATCCAAGTGCAAGCTCAGTTTTTTTGAAATATTTGTCGTCAGGCAGCCAGTTCCCGGAAAAATCGAGATCGGCAGGTTTGTCGAGGATAACTCCATGATATATGCCCAACATTCTGAACAGCAGCCTTTTCAGGCGATAAGCTGTGGTATGATCAGTCGATGGCGCTTGGAGATATTGCAGAAAATAATTATAATTTTCGACAAGAAAATTATTTGCCTTCTCCAGTTCGTTCTTGGCAGGGCCGGGTTGTTTAGGAAATGTATGCTGTGGATCTGTTAGATAGCCATTGTCCCAGGAATTGTCCCGGGCCGAAAGAATCGTTTTTCCTTGGAGCTTGCCCTGAACAAATCCTGCCCGGTACTCGGCCTTGAGATCATTGGCGTCCTTGGATACTACCGTCATGTTGACAATGTTGTTGATTGTTTGAATCGCCCCGATGGCATTGTCGTCCAGCTTGAAGACTTTGGGACCGGATGAACCTCCGGCTGTTGTTTTCGATTTGTCGTATTTTAATAAGCCCATGGAAATCTCCTTTCGTTATTTTTTTATCACCACAATTGGCCTGCCATAGATAAAGATTTGTTGCTCCATAGGGGAGCCATTGAGCAATTTGTGTGCCACAAAACAGCGTAGAAAAAACATAGGTGTCAAAAAAAACTAGGTGTCAGTAGGTGTCAGGGCTTCATTCTTGACAGATTGCCTTCTGATATTTTATTGAATTTTATCAGCACCTTCTTCTTTTTTTCAAGCTTTCCAGTAAAACGTCTATCTGCCTGATAAACGTCCGATCCCCCTATTCCTAAGCGGTCTTCGATATCATCCAATCTCTCCTTGACTGACTATGCTGTAGCGATTTTGTCAAGAATGAAGCCCTGACACCAGTACATTTTTGTTTCTTTCATAAAGATACCGCGCTCCCAATAATAGAAAAATAATCCCTCCGCAGGCTATGAAACCTGCCCTGGGGCCGAAATGGTCGCTTATGAGTCCGGTGTATAGATTGCCGATGGGCACGGAACCGCCGAAAACCAGTATGTAAACACTAATAACACGGCCCCGGTACTCGTCTGTCGCGTTAAGCTGCACGGAAGAATTGGCAGTAGAAGCGAACGCGACAAAACAAAGGCCGGTTGCAGCCAGGGTTAATCCTGTCATGATGTAGGCATTCATAACACCTGTCAGGATAAGCAAGGCCGCAATAAAAAGCGGCACTATATTAAGCATAAATTTTTTGGGTCCGGATTTGCTCATTGTCGCGATCAGCATGGCGCCGGCAAAGGAACCCAGGCCGACAAAGGACATGAGAAAACCGAAACCCGCCTCCTGCTGTTTTAATATTTCCTTTGCAAAAACCGGCACCAGCACGTTGAAATTCATGGCGAAGATACCGACAATGGCCAATGTCTGGATGGTCTTTGAAAGATTTTTATGATTAGCGATATACTTAAGCCCGTCTTTGATATCCGAAAATATTTCCCCTTTTTTTTGCCTCCTTCTCTCAACAGGCATGGGATGAATGAAAAAAAGCCCGATGATTACAGCGGCAAAACTTAAGGAATTGAGATAAAAACAGGACGCTATGCCCATTGTCCCCATTACGATGCCGGCTAAAGCAGGGCCTATGACCCTGGCCATATTGAAGATAGAAGAATTCAGGGCAATGGCGTTCATCAAATCTTCTTTTCCCACAAGTTCAATGATAAAGGATTGTCTGGTCGGCATATCCAGCGTGTTAACCATGCCGAGGGCGGCTGCCGAAACCAGGATATGCCAGTATCGGACATGTCCGCTCCAGACTAATATAGCCAGCGCAAGGGTTATTAAAAGGGAGCCCGATTGCGTAAAGAACAGGATGTTCTTTTTCGGGAACCGGTCTACCAAAACTCCTGCGAAGAGCGAGAAGAAAAGCATTGGAGTAAACTGAAGCGCCCCTACCAGACTGAGCAGGAAAGGCGAGTTAGTCAGGGAGTAGGCCAACCAGGGTTGGGCAATATTCTGCATCCATGTGCCGATCAGCGAAATACACATGCAGATCCAGTAATAACGGAAATTCTTGTGCTTTAACGCCGAGAACGGGTTGTTGAATTTTTTAGCGAAATAAGCGGCAATAGGCATTAATAGATTCCCTCAGGATTATTAAGAATGCTGTCAAATCTGTTATTAACCACATTAAATTCCTATTCCCCAAAACACTATGATATCATTTATTTCCCACATAGAGTGAGGGAAAAAATAAGGCCGGAATCCAGGGTTATTTTTGGGCTTCCCTTGAAAAGGGGGAGAGAATAATTCTGTGATTCCCTGAGGGGTGAGAGAGACTAAGTTCTGAAAAAGGAGATGCATTAAGAGAAAGGGGTCCAGGATTCGAGGGTTCAAGGATTCAAGTGTAAATAAAAAGGTAATTAGGCTGAAGGAGGAAGATCAATTAGTCTTTAAAACATTTTTTCCTTCAGCCTTCAGCCTATACCCCTTTTTATTTATGAAACTTGCTTTACTGCCCAGTCCAGTGCATCTTGCAGCATTTCCTGTTTTGGCGGTTGAATAAATCCGTTATCAGTAAGGCTCCTGGTAAGACTTCTTGAATAATCTATATCTGCTTTAGCTTTTTCAAAAGCCTGTTCTCTGGTCATTACCACTCTGGCAACGCCGTCTTTTATGGCCTGCATGGCCACATCAGCGGCTTCTTCGGGGAATACGCCTGCTTCTTCCATGTTAGGTACAATATTTTCCGGATCAATGCCTCGCTTTTCAGCATAATCAGCCAATGAATGAGCTGCGGCAATAGCCATGTTGTCGGTAATCTTGTTTGCCCTTACCATAAGCGCTCCCTTTAAAATACCGGGGAAACCGATAGAATTGTTTACCTGGTTTGGAAAGTCACCGCGACCGGTAGCGACAATATAAGCGCCTTCTTCTTTTGCAGCGTAAGGATATATTTCAGGAACAGGATTGGCGCAGACAAATACTATCGATTTCTCTGCCATTACACGCACCCATTCTCTTTTTATGGAATCAGGACCAGGAGTTGACAGAGATATCAGGACATCAGCTCCTTTCATTGCTTCTTCCATTGTTTGTATTTTGTCGGGGTTTGTTTTTTCGCAAAGTTCCCATTTGCGATAAAATCTTTTGTCGGCCTGAATATCTTTTCTGTCGGAATCCAACGAACCTTTTGTGTCGAACATGATCATTTTTTTTGGATCAGCTCCATCCGCAATAAGAAGACGGGCGATGGAAGTGACTGAAGCGCCTGCTCCCTGAAAGACTATTTTTACATCGGATGTCTTCTTTCCTGCAAGTTTAACGGCATTGATAAAACCTGCAAGCGTTACGCAGGCTGTCCCTTGTGCATCGTCGTGCCAGACAGGGATATCACATTCCTCGCGCAGGACATCAAGAACCTTATAACAGTTAGGTTGAGAAATATCTTCGAGATTTACCGCGCCAAAACTATGCTGGCACATTTTAACGAATTGAATAATTCTATCGGGATCATTCACTCCTTTTTCATCCTTGCTGTCAACGCACAATGCAACGGCATCAACTCCTCCCAGATATTTCATTAAAAACGCCTTCCCTTCCATAACGCCTAAACCTCCGGCCGGCGTGCAATCGCCGTCTCCCAGAACCCTTGTAGAATCGCTTACAACTGCAACAAGGTTTCCCCTGTTGGAAAGGTCATAAGATGCGACATTATTATCTCTTATGGTTGTCGATATTTTGGATACCCCGGGCGTGTACCAGACATTAAACCAGTTGAAGCCGGGGACAGGGGCTTTAGGGACTGTTTGAACCTTTCCTCCGTAAAATTTATGTGCCTCTTCGGAGAGTTTTTTTAAAAACAATGTCTTTGCTTTGGCAATTTGTTCCTGCGTGAAATTTTCAGGAAAAGCCTTGTCCATGTTTTCGAGATTTAATTTTATAGTTTCCATATTTAAATATTCCTTCCAATAAATAGGTTTCAATTCATCTTATATCTATAGTGAACGATGATCAAATAGGCATTCTTTGGGAGAGCTTAAAGAGACCCTTCGCTTCGCTCAGGGTGACAATCATTGCGTTTGTCGTTCATAGCGGTATAATGAGCCGTGTTGCCTATCATTCCGAGTCATTCTTATTGTTATTCTGATTCATTCTTATTGTCATTCTGAGCGAAGCGAAGAATCCCGGTTGACTATGCGCCTGGACATTCATCAAATGTTATTCCAGATATAATGTATACTTATAAAAGTCGTTCACTATAGCTGATTGCTGACCGCTGAAAGCTCCATCTGGAGATTAAAGTTCGTATGTTACATCCAACTCTTTGCCCAATGCCTTGAGGTCATCGGCCACCTTTGGGTCGAGCGGAACGCCTTCGGCCAGGTATCGCTCGGTTGCTTCATATTCTTTTTCGCCGTGGATGTAAATGCGCTCCTGGCCCTGGGCCCTGGGGGCTTCTTTGAACCTGCGCTGCAAATCATCCATCGCCGCTTTGAATTCATCGGCCGGGCGAAAGGCATCCAGACGCCACGCGCCGAAAAAGTGCCCCAGGTTGGCCGGCAGCGGCTTGCCGTCGGCATCCTTGGGATAGACCATGTTGGCATAGGCCGCGCCCGATAACACCGCGCAAAAGATATCTACCCACATCCCCAGGCCGTAACCCTTGTGGCCGCTGAACATTTCGCCTTCGCCGCCTAACGGCAGCAGCCCGCCGCCGGCGCGCTTTTTAAAATTCTCCAGCACTAGGTGCGCGTCTTTGGTGCTCACGCCGCGCTCGTCGGTGGCCCAGCCCAGCGGCATAGCTTTGCTCAACCGGTCGTACACCTCCAGCTTGCCGCGCGGCACGGTGCTGGTGGCCATATCCAGCACAAAGGGCCGCTCGTTGCCTGCCGGGGCCGCCACGGCAATCGGGTTGGTGCCCATCATGGCATTGCGCCCGAAGGTCGGCGCAACCAGCACGTCGGCATTGGTCATTGAAATGCCGATGCAGTCGTGCGGGAGCGCCATCATGGCATAATAGCCCGCAATGCCGTAATGGTTCGAATTGCGCACCGTTACAAAGCCTGAGCCGACGGTCCGGGCTTTCTCAATCGCTTTTTTCATCGCAGCGTAGGCAACCGGCTGGCCCAGGCCGGCCCCCGCGTCAATGGTGGCCGTGGAGGGAGTCTCGACTACTGTTTTGACCTGAGGATGAGCCAGCATAATGCCGCTCCTAAGCCCGTCAACATACCTGCGAAGGCGAGCCACGCCGTGACTGGGAATGCCGCGCAGGTCGGCTGCTGCCAGCACATCTGTTATGATTGTTGCGTCTTGTTCGGGGACATCCAACTTTTGGAAAATTTTCACGCAGAAATTCTTGAGGGCTTCAATCTGAACGCTCACTTGTTCGCCTGCCATTATTATCCTCCATTATATTCCGACAAAAAAGAAAGACCAGGATCATCTCGCTGGTCTTTCAATGTTTGGTTTAATGCTTTAAAGCTGACCGCTGATCGCTGACCGCTTATAGCTTAACTAAAATAACTATAGAACTTATGATATATGCTCCCAGGGTTTGTCTCAAATCCAAGCAACCCGAATAACATCTTTAATCTTTTATCCCAGCGAGCCTCTTGGCTGCCTTTTTCTTGGCTGCTGTATCCGTTTCACGGAATATGGTAACCCTGTGCGCCTCGGGAGAACCTCCTCCGTGGATATCAGAGATGGTGTCGGCGCTTTCAAGTGCAAGCTTTTCAGCCAGCCGGTACATCTTGATGCGGTTCTCAACCGGGACAGAGTCTACACCCTTCATGTATTTTTTGAGCAGTTCGCCTACTTCAGGATTCTCAAAATCCCTGTCAGAAGGCATATCCGCTACAAAGCCGCCGCATGCGTCTATCATCAGCCTGGTGGCCTCTGCCATCTCTTTGCCCTCATGGATCTTGGAGGCATTGGCCAGAACCGTGTCAATGAAGTAATTGCCTGAGGGCTGTTTTTTGCCTTCATAGGAAGAGGCGAGACAGCAGCCATAGAGCGTCTCGGCCCTGTGTATCATGTCAATGACCTTCATTTTGAGGTGACCGGCCTTGGCGGTTCCGTTGTAGTCCATCATGGTAAGTGCCGCCCCGATCATGCAGTCGATCTTGCCTGATTTGCATCCTCCGTGGCTCTGCCTGTGGAAGGAGGAGAATTTTACGACCATGTCAGAGGCAAATTCAGTCTCTCCGCACAGGAAGACGCGATTCCACGGGACGAATACGTTATCGAATATAAGGGTTGGGCAGTATTTGGAATAGAAAATGTTTCCGATATCACAGCCGTCGAGCTCGCGCATATCAAGGGTGGACCTGCCTACGACATGTATCAGCCCCTTTGTGTCAGAGGGGATGGCAAAGGCTACGGCATAGTCTTTATCCTCCTTGGTCATCGCCCTTGTGGGGAGCACGATTATCTCGTGGGATGAAAGAGAACCGGTCTGATGCGCCTTGGCCCCGCGCACGACGATGCCGTCATCGCGTTTTTCGACAACGTGAAGGAACATGTCCTTGTCGACCTGCTCATTCGGGTTGAGTGAGCGGTCGCCTTTGACGTCCGTAACGCCGGCATTCCCGGTGAGGTCGTTCTTCTGCATGTACTTCAGGAACTCTGTGTAATTCTGGTTGTATTTGGTGCCGTATTTTTTATCGATGTCGTATGTCACGATAGCGAGCGTGGAAAGACAGTCAAGCCCGGTGCAGCGCTGGTGGCAGGTCCCGACGTAATTGGCCATCTTGCGGTTCACCTTGACGCGCGCTACGAGGTCTTCGATACTCGCGGGCGGCAGGGTAAAACGGCTAACCGGCTCATTGAGAAGAGGGCTTGTGGTGATGAAGAGGTCTTTGTTTTCCTCCTTCATGGCCATCTCATAGGTGGCTGCTGTTGCCTCAATGCCTGCGCGGATACGCGGGTTATCGACTACGTTTTCGATGCGTTCTCCAAACATATAGGCGGTCGGTTTGAGCGCCCGGATGGATTCGATATATTGTTCTTTTGTCTTAAGACCCATGTTGCGATATCTCCTTATTCAAAATCTTTTTTTTATCAGAACTCAGTCCGTTCCTGCTCCGCAAGCATTTTTTTGATGCTGGACATGACCTGTATTTTCACGTTGGTAAGATGGTTTTTGAGCACTGACTGCGCCCTTTCCAGGCTCCGCAGCGCGACGGCATCATATACCTCCTGGTGAGCCTGATCGCTGGATGAGAGCGACGCTATGGGAAAGTAGTTGCCGCCGTATTTAAGAAACAGCATATCAAAGACGTTTTGCAGGATGCGGATCTGCGTGGTTTTGCCGGAAAGAGAGGCAAGTGTCATATGGAATTCCCTGTTTTTAAAGAGTCTTTCCTTCAGATAGAATTCCCTTTCCGCGGAGAGATGAGCCTCAAGCGCCGCCTTGAGTTCGCTGAGACCCTTTTTATCTATCTTCTCGATAGCCGCTGGGATGAGAGAAGGTTCGATAAGCTCCCTGATCTCGTAAAGCTCTTCTATCTCTTTAAGACTGAAAGGCGCCATGGAGTAGCCGCAGTTCGGTTCATGTTGGACAAAGCCCTGTAATTCAAGCCATTTAAGGGCGTGAATGATCGGGGTAGGGCTCAACTCAAGCCTTTCCGCGAGGTCTCTGTAGGCTATCCTCTGGCCCGGAACAAGTTCCTTGTTGTAAAGCATGTGCCTGATGCCCTGATAGGCGATCTGACTGCTGTCTTCCCGTTGTTTTTTGGTGGTTTTTTTCTTATCTTTTTCCATGTCGGGATATTATAAAAAATAAATTGAATATGCAATTAAAATTTTAATTTTTATTAAAAATAAAATTAATTCACAATTTAATTAGATATATGATTATTTTCATTGACATATCGGCAAAGCAATCTTATTGTGTCCCGAAAATATGCATTTCAGCTTAAGAGTCTGAAGTCCTTTATAACATTCTGTTTTTAATAGCATTTAAAATTCCTGAACTGTCATTCCCGCGAAGGCGGGAATCCAGTAAAATCAATAGGCTATGGATTCCCGCCTTCGCGGGAATGACAGAACTTCGGACTATACACAATGCAATAAGTAATTGCAAAAGTCCTCTACTTGTCATTCCGAACGAAGTGAGGAATCTAAAAGGCATTGATATCAAAAGATTTCTCTCTTTGGTCGAAATGACAATTGATGCTTTTTTGAGTTTTGCAATTACCTCGTTATGTATAAATATTTTTTTAAGCTGACATCTGATCGCTGACAGCTTACATAAAGATAAATCAAACCCGGGCTCTTGCTATCCGGATATTTATTAAAAGGAATAAAACGCTATGAGACTCCATGAATACGAGGCTTTGGATATTTTTGAGCAGAACGGCATCCCCGTTCCGCGCCGCGGTGTCGCCTCCACGATGCACGAAGCCCTTCATGTAGCCGGCGAGATAGGGTACCCCGTTATACTGAAGGCCCAGGTCCTTGTCGGGGGCCGCGGCCTCGCAGGCGGCGTCAAGACCGCGTCCTCGCCGGATGAATTAAAAGAGGTAGCCGAGGCCATGCTCGCCTCTGATGTCAAGGGGCTGCCTGTCCTCAAGATTCTCGTCTGCGAGAAGGTGGAGATCGCGAAAGAACTCTATCTGGGCATTACGATAGACGGATATTCTGGCAAGCCGGTTATCGTAGCGAGCACTGAAGGAGGCATGCTTATCGAAGAGACGGCTAAGACCTCGCCGGAGAAGATCGCCTCAACCCATATCAACTCATCTTTCTCGTTTTATCCCTATCAGGCCCGCGCCCTCTTGACGAGACTTGGAATCAAACAGCAACTCATTACTTCCTGGACGGATGTGATCGGCCAGTTATACAACGTCGTGATGCGTTACGAGGCACTGATCTGCGAGATAAATCCGCTCGTTATCCTCCCGAACGGCGGACTGATCGCCGTTGATGCCAAATTGGAAGTAGACGATTCGGCCATATCAAGGGTGCGTTTTCCCCTGCCTGATCGCGTCGAGAGGATCGAGAACGTGCTTGAGCGCAGGGGGAGAGAGATAGGCGTCACATACGTGGACCTCGATGGTGATATCGGACTTATCTCCTCGGGCGCCGGGCTCGGCATGGCCTCCACGGACATCATAGGCGAAAAGATGAAACCGGCCAACTTCCTTGAGACGGGCGGCGGGATTACCGCCGATCTGCTCTATAAATGCATGGAACTCATCATGATGAAGCCGGGGCTTAGGGCCATATTTATAAACGTGTACGGCGGCATCAACCCAATACATGAAGGCGCTAAAGGCGTGGCGCGTTACATAAAGGAACACAACGTAAAGATACCCATAGTTGCAAAGGCCCTTGGAAACCGCCAGGAAGAGACCTGGGAGATATTCCGCGCAGCCGGCGTCCATGTGGTGACGGAAGCGGCTACTGAAAAGGCGATAGATCGCCTATATGAACTGGTAGGACGAGGTTAATAATGAGCATACTGATAAACGATTCAACACGCGTAATTGTACAGGGCATCACCGGCCGCATAGGAAGCATGCAAGCCCACTGGATGATTGAATACGGCACAAAGGTAGTCGGCGGCGTCACCCCCGGCAAAGGCGGGACCATCGTCGAGGGAGTGCCTGTGTTTAACAGCGTCCAGGAGGCCGTGAAGGAGACAGGGGCCAACGCCTCTGTATTCTTTGTCCCTGCCGCCTTTGTCCTTGACGCGTTTATGGAGACCGTTGACGCCGGGATCAAGCTGATTGTCATAGTGCCTGAACATATTCCTGTCAGGGATGTTATGAAGATGCGCAACTATGCTATTGAGAATGGCGTGTTTGCCCTGGGACCCACTACCCCCGGCATCCTAGTCCCCGGCAAGGGAAAGATGGGCATCATGCCCGCATCCATGTTCGCTCCCGGACGTGTCGGAGTTATTTCACGAAGCGGGACGCTTTCCTATGAATTCGCGGGCATCCTCTCAGAGAATAAAGTGGGACAGAGCACCGTTGTCGGCATGGGCGCCGATCCGGTTGTACTTAGAAACCTGGCAGATATACTTGAGCTATTTGAGGCGGATGACGGCACCGATGCGGTGATTGTAGTAGGTGAGGTAGGCGGGGAGCAGGAAGAGAAGGCCGCGGGATTCATCGCGAGAAGGATGACCAAGCCTGTCGCGGTCTACATCGCGGGGCGTCATTCGCCGCAGGGAAAACGGATGGGCCACGCGGGCGCCATCGTACGCGGCGCATCGGGAACGGTTGCGGGCAAGCAGGAGGCGTTAAGGGCCGCAGGCGCCACAGTCCTCGAAACCCCAATACACGTCGCCGAGTGGGCGGTTAAACACAATTTGAGGTAGTGTCCGCCTGAAAAAATCCGATTTAGGAATGTATGAAATGACTAAGGCGCATGAAGTCGCTCTTTGAAAGACTCTGAGAATAACAATCTTCATATGTCTTGCGATTGATCATCGGTTCCTTTCCATCAAAAACATGGTTGACCGGCAAGGCATCTCCCGCAACGTGCGTCCGATACCTTGTCGGCGGTCGTAGATCTCCAAAAAGCTTATGACATCATTAAAGGGCGCGGAACCTTGCAAGCCCCGGAAAACATGAAGTTCAATATAATCCTTTTCTAATATCTTTCAAATTCACTATCAAGGGCGTCGCTATGATTTTCTTCCACCATATTCAGCATGACGCCGCGGGACCCGGAGGATGAATCTGATCTTTCCGGCAGGGCAGAGGGTTTCTTTCCCTGTGGGATGGACATCTTGGTCTTTCTGGGAACGCGCGGGCCAGTACGGTCCTTGACCATCGTAGATCTTCTTATATTGCCGGCTGCGTCGCCCATTTTGAAAAAGGAGATGGCATCCCTTAACTGTTCGGCCTGTGACGCAAGTTCTTCGGATGTGGAGGACATCTCCTCAGACGCCGAGGCATTCTGTTGAATGACCTGGTCCAGTTGTTGAAGGGCCTGGTTTATCTGATTAGCTCCCGTGTTCTGTTCGTCTGATGCGGCGTTGATTTCCTGCACCAGTTCCGCTGTCTTCCGGATATCGGGGACGATCCTGTTCAGCATCTCTCCGGCCTTTTCCGCTATCTCAACGCTGGATATGGAAAGATTGCTTATCTCCCCGGCAGCGGCCTGGCTCCTCTCCGCCAGTTTGCGCACTGCGTCCGCTACCACCGCGAACCCTTTGCCGTGCTCGCCTGCACGCGCCGCCTCAATGGCCGCGTTGAGCGCCAGCATGTTGGTCTGGCGGGCTATCTCCTCAATGATGGATATCTTTTCTGCGATCTGTCTCATGGCTTCGACGGTCTTTTCCACGGCCTCGCCGCCTTTTTCCGCGTCTTCCGCGGCCTGCATGGCAATCCTTTCGGTCTGCTGTGCATTATCAGCGTTCTGCCTGATATTGGCGGTCATCTCCTCCATGGAAGCGGCTGCCTGTTCTGCCGAGGCGGATTGCTCCGTGGCGCCCTGGGACATCTCCTCGGCTGATGAACTGAGTTCCTGACTGCCGGAGGCCACGTTATCAGAGGCGGTCATGACATCGGCAACCACTTCCTTGATCGAAATAACCATGTTTTTCATAGCAGCCATAAGGGTTCCAATTTCGTCCTTGCCGTTAACTTCAATATTATCCATAAGAATGCCCTTAGAGAGCTTATTAGCGACATCCACACCCATTGCCAGGGGGAGGGTTATGGAGCGTGTGATAAAATATGCTGTAAGGACTCCGATAACAACAGCGAGGAGGAAACCGAAGACAAGGATCTTGTTAGCGCTTGATTGCTCATTATTCATCTTGGCATTCATTTCAGCCTGTATCTCTGTGCATAAGACAACCGCCTCCTCTGCCGCGTTTCCCATCCGGGTCTCTGCCTCAGTCTGTTTTTCCATATATGCGACAACTTGAAGATAGGACTCATAATAGGACGTTATATTATTGCTTAGTTCATTAAGCTCGGCGGCATTGCCGGTTGAGCGGACGCCCATCTCTTTTATCAGCGCCTGGGTCTGAGGAACCAGCTTTTCGATGTCATCCGCCCAGGTCTTGTTCCCATTTGTATAGAGGTAATAAAGGACATCCACGCGCATTTCCAGGAGTTGCCGGATAACTTTTTGTGCGCTGCCGGAAATAGCCTGCGCGTTCTGTTCAGAGGCAATCGATTCTGTTTTTTTCATGACCGATTCCGCATTGATCTTCATTGCCGTTACGGCCTCATCCTTTTTAGTATTCGTATCCACAAAGGTTTGGAACAGGGAAAAATAATTTTCCACTTTTTTAATAAAGGCATCCGTTTTATCCTTATCTGCCTGTTCAGCAAGTTTCGTCTTTGTCGTATTGGCCTGGGCAACTATCTTTTTAACTGACTCATCTACCTTTACGGCAGTTTCATTTTTCTTTAACCTGATAAAATCTTTCACCTGAATCCTTGTGTCCAGCATATATTGGACAAGGGTGCTCATATCATCCGCCTTATCGACGCTGTCTGCCACGCTGCTCATGCCGCTATAGCCGATATAGGCAACAATGGCCATCAGCAGGAGAACAATAACAAAGCCTCCTGATATTTTTACGCCTAATTTAATATCCTTTAACATGATAAATATTCCTTTCCAGGCACTCAAAAACATGCCATGAGTTATTTGTGAGATTGCATAAAGTCATGTTTATTCTTCCAGGATGACCTGTTTTTCAGAGTCCCTATCCATCGTCTCCTTTAAGGCCAGATCCTCTTCATGGGCCTGAAGGATTATCATATCGTCAATGGAGAAGACCTTGTCGATATCCACTATGATGACGAACTCATCGTTCTTCTTTCCCATGCCCTTGATAAATTCCGTATCCAGGCGCGTCCCTATCTTAGGCGGGGGCGATATCTGTCCCGGTTCCATTATCATGACCTCCTGCACCGAGTCGGCAAGGACCCCCAAAAGGGTTGTATCTCCCTCGATGGTCAGATCTATAATGATTATGCATGTGTCAACGGTCTTCTCTGTCCTGGTCATCCCGAATTTCAGCCGCAGGTCCACTACAGGCACCACCCCGCCGCGCAGGTTGATGACCCCGCGCATAAAATCCGGCATGCGCGGCACCTTTGTGATCTCGGAAAAGTCCAGGACCTCACTGACCTGTGTAATATCCAGCGCATAGATCTCCTGATCCAGCTTAAATGTAAGGTATTGGCTTGCCTCAGTTATACCTGTTGCGTCCATTCTCTTTCTCCTTTCTGTAATTTAATGTTTAATCAAATGAGGAATCTCAAGTCGTAATATCATTAAACATCAAGATTTCTCCCTTCGGTCGAAATGACAAAAAAAGTAATTGTGACACAGTCTCTACGCCTATGATTACCTTTGACATCCTGTCCCTCCATTATGCGGGTGTCTTATTTTATTCCGCCAGCTTGATCATCCTCTTCAGCACGATGGCCACATCTTTAAAATCGCTGTCCGCATAACTTATAAATCGCGGATGGAGCTTGTAACCCGCGGAAACAATCTCAGCAGATCTGTCAGGAAGTATCAGGATGATACGGACATTATTTAATGACTTTTTTATTGAAGAAATCTGATAAATCTCTGCTATGACACTGATAAGCAGGATCGCTATATTATTTTCAAGATTCAGTTGATTAAGTCTTGTAGAGAGTTCATCTATGGATTGACATGACTCTATTTTTTTTCCGGAGACCTCTCTCTCAAAAATCTTTTGAAGTCTTCTTCCAGTATTATTATTCATTGAGTTGTAATAAATTACCGACACGGGCCCTCCTGAAATTTGGCGGATATTGCCTTTTGTTGTTTCGTGTTCATCCGAAAATATCCATTTTCGGATCCATGCTATCAATCATTAGTCCTGCCCAGGCAGGACTAAAATCTCCGCTCATAAATCTCCGATTTATGAATGGACACCCTTTCATATACCAAGAATCATGCCGGAATTTATTATTAATGCGTGTTCAATAATTACAGTATGTTAAGGCTGGCGACGCCACAATTTCTTCAATTTGTGTTCAATAAAAATGAAATTTTTTCAATTAAACCGGACAAGCTTCATTGCGGTTGTGAGCGCGGGCACTTTGCAGATGAGTTGCTTTGTGGTAGGGATAAAGGAGTATTTAATAATCCGAATAGGCTCTGGAAATTCCGTGGCGCTTCATGAGCCCGTATAGACGGGTACGACCAAGGCCTGATATGCTGCATGCCATGTCAATATTTCCGTTTGTTGAGGAAATCAATTCACGCAGATAATCTTTTTCGTTTTCAAAGACTATCTCTTCACGAAATTCCTTATACTTGGGAAGAGATCGATGCGCTATTTTTTTATCACAATGGATGTTTGGTTCGCTCTTTGGGAAAGAATCGCTCATTGAAGAACGGGCGATATTTATACGGATCTGTTCAGGCAGATATTTAGGGAACAATGTGGATTCATAGCGTGCCTTGCTTATTGTCCATTCAAGGGCGTTAAAAAGTTCTCTCACATTTCCCGGCCAGCTATATGCCTCGAGTGTATTAATAAATTGTGGTGAAAAGCCCTTCGCGCCTATCTCTTCGCGCTCGCAGGTTTTCAAAATAATATACATGACCAGTTCCTTGATATCAACGGAGCGGTCCCTCAGGGGAGGCAGTGATATTACCTGAGATTTGATCCTGAAAAAGAGGTCTTCTCTGAATGTACCGTCTTTGATCATCTTGTTAAGATCTCGATTAGTGGCTGCTATCAACCTGAAATCGCTGCGTACAACTTTTTTTCCTCCAACCGGCCGAAAGGCCCGCTCCTGTAGCACCCTGAGAAACGCCTTTTGGACAGATATGGGAAGCTCGCCTATTTCGTCTAAAAATAGAGTCCCGCCGTCGGCCTGTTTGATTAATCCTTCATGGTCCCTGTCAGCTCCGGTAAAGGCGCCCTTTACATGACCGAAAAGCGTGCTTTCAACAAGGGTATCCGGCAGGGCCGCACAATCAACTATTACGAAATTATTTTTTGATCGTTTACTGTTCTCATGGATTGCTGAGGCAAAACGCTCCTTGCCTGTGCCGGTCTCTCCTGTGATAAGGACATTAATGTCGCTTAACGCAGCTTCGGCAACAAGTGTAAGACAATCCTTTATTTGAGGGCTTTCTCCTATTATGCCTTCTCTTTTTAAAACAAGAATTGTTTTTGAGGATTTTTTTTCTTCCCTATATTGCAGGACGCATCTCAGTTGTAAGGTTATATTTTCTTTGGAGAAAGGTTTTTTCAGATAATCCCATACCCCATTTTTAATTGCGGTTTCGGCGCCATCAGGATCCCCTTCTCCTGTTATGATAATTATCTCAGGATTTGAGGGGGTTGATTTTATCATTTTCAAATAATCAAGACCGTTGCCGTCCGGGAGATGAACATCCAGGAATACGATATCATAGGAATCGGATAACACTTTCTGACAGCCATTTTTGATTGTGAGCGCATAGTCAACCTTATTACCATTAATACTGATTACCGCCTTAATCATCATGCATATATCTATATCATCATCTATAATCAGGATGTTTGCCATTTTTTTCCAGTCCAATAAAATTGTTATGCCTTTTTTACCGATGACGGAAGATAAATATTGAACGAAGAGCCCTGTCCCGGCTTACTGTGCGCATTAATGGCCCCACCATGGTTCCGTATGATTCCATAGGCCGAGGCCAGACCAAGCCCGGTCCCTCCCTGTTGCGATTTTGTGGTAAAAAAAGGTTCGAAGATCCTTTTAAGAGTTGCCGCGTCCATACCTGTCCCCGTGTCTGATATGGATATCTTTACATAATCTCCCGGCTTGATATCAAAGGCCTTGGCATCTGTCTCCTGCAATGTCACATTGATCGTTTGAATATGGAGATGTCCCCCTTTAGGCATGGCATGGCCTGCATTGATATAGATATTGAAAAGAACCTGCTCGATCTGTCCGATATCCGCTTCCACCGGATAGATATCATCCAGCAGATGAAAGTCGGCATCAATTCCCTTTCTGGTCTCAATAAAAAATTCAGCGCTCTTCCTGATCACGTTATTGACCGACAGGCTTTTAATGTCAGATTTAGCTTCTCTTGCAAAGCCTAAAAGCTGTTTCGTCAGATTTGCGCCGTGTTCTATATGTTCTTCTATCCGTCTCAACCTTTGACAATGCGGATCTTCGGGATTGCATTCCAACAGCATCAGGACTGCGTTTGCCTGAATGCCCATAAGTATGTTGTTGAAATCGTGCGCCAGGCTGGCGGACAGTTTTCCGATCGCGTCCATCTTCTCGGCATGATACAAATATTCTTCCATCCTGCGACGTTCATCTTCCAGGAGCCTCCTGTCTGTGATATCCTGCATAAAGAATATATAACACGCTTCATCTCCGAGATGAATGGATCGGCCGGAATAAATACCGGTACGAAATGAGCCGTCTTTGCGCCTGAATTGAAATTCGCGATAAAGGATATTTCCGCCATTCCTTAAATCTTCCGCCAGGAGATCACGTTCGGAGGGATCGACAAAAAAATTGATCTCAGAACTTGTCCGTCCAATACTTTCTCCTCGTTTCCACCCAGTAATTTCTTCGAATCCCATGTTTACATCAATGATTAATCCATCCTGCATCCGTGAAATAGTAATAGCGTCAGGAGTCATCATAAAGACCTTAGCGAATTTTTCTTCAGCCTGGCGTGAAATTTCTTCCACCCGCTTGCGTTCTGTTATGTCCAACAGTATACCGTTAAAGACGAGTCCATCTTCATGACGTGTCGGCGTGGCCATACCATGGATCCAGTTAAGCTCACCGGATGGCCTTATAATCCGGCCTTCAAAATTCCAGGAAGTGCATGTCTCCGCAGCTTTCCGAATCGAGGCCAGAAATCTGTCCAGGTCTTCTTCATGGATATAAGAAAGAAATGCCTGAAACAAGGGAGCCGGGTCTGAAGGCAAGCCATAAAGTTCCGTCAAACGTTTATTGAGGTAAGTAATGCCGTGTTCTCCGTTGTCCTTTGCATATAATTGAAAAACGAAACCAGGCATGTTTGCTGTGATGCCGCGCAATCTTTCCTCGTTCTCCCTCAATAACCTCTCTGTCTGTTTACGCTTGGTGAGATCGATGAGTATCCCCTCCACCCCCAGGATATTCCCGTCCTTGTCATGCAAAAGCTGACTATTGCACGAAACTATGACAGTACTGCCGTCTTTGCGTTTTAGAGTAACTTCATAATTTGTAACCCTGCCGTTTGCCTTCAGGTCACTTAAGAATAAGGTCCTCTCATCTGGATGATAATAGAGACTCTGTAGTATGTTCTTCCCAATCAATTCTTTCACGGAATCATAGCCCAGGAGACGGGCGCCGGAAGGACTCATAAAGGTGATATCTCCTTTGCTATCACATCGATACAAAGTATCCTGCATATTATCCACAAGGGACCGGTACTTTTCCTCGCTTTCGTAGAGCGCCCTTTCAGAGAGTATTGTCTCCGTCATATCTATCAAAGTCACTAAGGAATAGGGTTTTCCAGGGACCATAGTTACATGGAACATGATATGTCGCATATCGCCGTGCCTGGTTTTTATTATCGTGTTATAAACATTCAACGGCAAGGTTGGTTCGATTCTACTGAGGCTATAGAAATTTATTATGCGATCAAGATCCTCTTCATAGAGTAATAATTCTTTGCAATTCATTTTCCCCTCGACCTGCTGCCTCGTATAGCCTGTCAATTTTTCGAATTCTTTATTGATGATGGTGATAGTTGCGTCTTCAGAAAGGAACATCATACTGATGTCGTTATGCTCAAAGAAGAGCCTGTAGTGCTCCTCGCTCGCCTCGATATCCGAATTAATTTGTTCAGGCATACCGGTCTTAACACCGGATAAAGCGACTGCCTTTTGCTTCGGATTCTTATAATCATCGATAAGCATCGTGCTCCATCGGATGGCCTTGATCGTATTATCCGAGCATATCACAGGGATATCGAATGCTTCCGGCGAATTTAAAAGGAACGCCTGACGGGTCATGGCTTTGAATTTTGCTTCATGGGCAATTGAAAGGAAAGGCCATCTGCCCGCTTTGAGATCAGCCAGACAGTATCCGAAACAGCCTTCGAATGCATCATTTATCCAGACTATTTCTCCGATGGAATTCAATATCAGAACAGATGTTGAGGTCGTATTGAACATCTTTTCCGGAAAATTCATCATGTCGCTAGTTCGGGCCATTATATAAGTCTCTCTGTTTTTTTTAAAGCTGATTTACACCCCCTCATCCTTTAGAGATGAGGGGGTGTTTTTATTTTAAGTCTTTTCTAATATCTCTCAAATTCACTATCGAGAGAATCCTTGCCGTGATCCCCATTGCCCATGTCCAGCATTACACCGTGTGATGATGCTGATTTCTCAGGAAGGGCAGCGGGCCTTTTCCCCTGTGAAAAGAATGCCCTGGATTTTTGAGTGACCCGTGGCGCTGAATCCCCCTTGTATCTGGATGCATCTTTTGAACTCCTCATTGATGCGTCGATTTTAAAAAAGGCGATAGAGTCCTGGAGCTGTTCCGCCTGGGATGCCAGTTCCTCTGAAGTGGAAGACATCTCCTCTGATGCAGATGCATTCTGTTGAATCACCTGGTCCAGTTGCTGCAGGGCCTGGTTGATCTGATCCGCGCCTGTGTTCTGTTCCGCAGACGCGGCGTTGATCTCCTGAACCAGTTCAGCCGTCTTCCGGATATCCGGGACGATCCTGTTCAACATCACACCTGCCTTCTCCGCTATCTCTACGCTGTAAACGGAAAGATTGCTTATCTCTCCTGCCGCGGCCTGGCTCCTTTCCGCCAGTTTTCTAACCGCGTCTGCGACCACCGCGAAACCCTTGCCGTGTTCGCCGGCGCGCGCCGCCTCAATGGCAGCGTTCAGGGCCAGCATGTTGGTCTGGCGTGCAATCTCCTCGATGATAGATATCTTTTCCGCGATCTGTTTCATGGCGACGACTGTCTCCTCAACGGCCTTGCCGCCCTTTTCAGCGTCTTCCGCTGCCTGCACGGCGATCCTTTCGGTCTGCTGTGCGTTATCCGCGTTCTGTTTGATATTGGCGGACATCTCTTCCATTGAAGAGGATGCCTGTTCTGCGGAGGCGGACTGCTCTGTAGCGCCCTGAGACATCTCCTCTGCCGAGGAACTGAGTTCCTGGCTTCCTGATGCGACATTATCAGCCGCAGCCTTGACATCAAGGACAACATTTTTAAGTTTTTCTATCATCGAATTAAGCGAAAGACCGAGGAGATCCTGATCCGACAGTAGCTTGACTTGCACGTTGAGGTCTCCCTGGGCCATCTTTTCAGCTACTTTGACTGTGGCCTTTAAGGAAGAAACCATTTTTTCCATGGCAGAAAGGAGTTGAGCAGTTTCATCCTTGCCTTCCACCTCGATATTGTCCATCAAGATGCCCTTGGACATCTTATCGGCGACATTTACGCCGACCGCAAGGGGGACGGTTATGGAACGGGTAATAAAATAAGCGGCAAGGACGCCTATAAGAACGGCAAAGATAAAACCGAAGAGAAGGATCTTGTTGGCGCTTGATATCTCATTATCCATTTTGGTCTTAAGTCCATCCACCAATGTAGAGAATAACTCAATGGTCTCCTGTCCTGAAGCAGTCATCTGTGCCTTATATTTGGCTTGACTTTCCATACTGGAGATATATTTACTAATGGCTTCGTAATAGGCCGTTACATTATTGCTCATATCATCAAAGGCAGAGGCATCGGCGCCGGATGATGATGCCTTCATCTCTTTTATAAGATTCAGGATTTTCGGGACAAGAGCATCTAATTTATCCTTGTATGTTTTTTCTCCGTTTGTCTTGTCGTAATAAAGCATATAAATCCGTACCTGTTGAAGCGACTCGTACATTTGGTGGACCTTATTGGATATAGTCTGGTACTTCTGGTCAGATACCATCGATTCTGTATTTTCCATAACAGCCTCGGCCGAGGTCTTCATTAGACTGGTAAGTCCGACTTCTTGTTTCACGGCTTCAATATAGGATTTTAATACTGTAAAATAAATTTCCAACTTTTTTACAGCAGCATCCGCTTTCTCCTGATCTTCCTGATCTTCCAGATTCTCTTTTTCTGTATTAGTCTGGGTAATAATGTTTTTAAAGCTATCTTCTGCCTTTGCGGCAGTTTCATCATCTTGTGACAGGCTATAGTTTAATGCCTGCATTCTTGCCTGCATCAGATTATTCATTAAGACATTGAAAGCAGACGAATTTATATTGCGCTCTTTTATGTTTTTCATTCCGTTGTATCCTATATATGAAACGACGGCCAACAACAAAAGGACGATGACAAAGCCCCCTGATATCTTCGCGCCCAACTTAATATTTTTCAACATGGTAAGTGCTCCTTTCTATGGATTCTAAATTTTTTTAAAAAAATATAATTATTATTCTTGAATGACTTTTCCCGCCACGTCATTATCAGATATCTCTTTTGTTCCGGATTCATCGTCAGTGGATTTGAGGATTGACATATCGTCAATGGAAAATACCTTGTCTATATCCACAATGATGACGAACTCGTCATTCTTTTTGCCCATGCCCTTGATAATCTCCGTATTAAGACGCGCACCTATCTTAGGCGGCGGCAAGATCTGGTCCGGTTCCATGTTTATGACCTCTTCTACCGAATCCGCCAGCGCCCCTAAAAGGGCGGTCTCCCCTTCAATGGCTAAATCTATAATAATGATGCATGTGTCGATGGTCTTCTCCGTTTTGGTCATTCCGAACTTCAGTCGAAGATCCACCACCGGGACTACTCCCCCTCGCAGGTTAATAACCCCGCGCATGAAATCCGGCATTCGTGGAACCTTTGTGACCTCGGAAAAGTCGAGTACCTCCCTGACCTGTATGATATCCAGTGCGTAGGTCTCTTGATCCAGCTTAAATGTAAGATATTGGCTTATCTCAGGTATCCCTGTTACACTCATAGTAGTGTCTCCTTATTAATTAATTGTTTACAAAAAATGCCGTGGGTGATCCTCTATGTTTTTCATTTTTGACCAATTCTTTATGCATTGTCTGTTCTCGCTGTAAGGATGATATCCTAGGAGAGATAACAATATTCGGGATTAAGGTCATCAAGGGTCGGTATATCCCTGATAAGCAGTTAACAAAGCATGAAGACATAACAAGATATAGAATGCCGGTATAATCGGCAGATTTATTAGATTTAATAAAAAAAGTTATTAATAATACAATTAAAGAAGCATTATAAGGTATTTTAAATGTGAATAATATGTGAAGAAACTGCATGATATGATAAATCCGGTTATGAGGACTTTGAAGGAGAAGAGGGGTGAATATCAATTAAAAGGTATTTTTGCTTGACAAGGGCCTGTTATTTAGCAGAAAGATTAACCCGATATATTAAAGAGAGGGATATGAAATGAGAAAGTTATTTTGTATTATAGGGTTGATGTTGTTTTTTTCAGGCAATGTATTTGCCGGGAACGACATTGAAACAAATGTATTAGTGAAATCCGGATCAAGCTGGGATGGTGCAGTACTCCCGGCCTATCCGACACAAAAGCCTGAGATATCGATTTTAAGGATCAAAATTCCAGCCGGGGCCCAGTTGCCGCTTCACAAACATCCGGTAATTAACGCAGGCGTATTATTGAGCGGTGAGTTGACTGTAATAACAAAAGACAACAAGACATTGCATCTGAAGGCCGGTGATCCGATAGTAGAGGTTGTAGACACCTGGCATTATGGAAAGAACGAAGGCGACGTACCGGCAGAGATCATTGTCTTTTATGCCGGGACCCCTGATTCGCCCATAACCGTAAAAGAAGGTGCTTTGCAGAATGAGACGAGTTCAGTGTCGCATTAATTTCTAAATTGGAGAAAGTACCGGTGTCAGGGCTCATTCTTGACAAAATCGCGACAGCATAGTCAGTCAAAGAGAGGTTGGATGATATCGAAGACCGCTTAGGAATAGGGGGATCGGACGTTTATCAGGAAGATAGACGTTTTGCTGGAAAGCTTGAAAAAGAGAAGAATGTGCTGACAAAAATCAATAAAAAATTAGAAGGCAATCTGTCAAGAATGAAGCCCTGACACCGGTATCTTGTAGAGTCAGAATAGAAACCGGAACAGACAACATCGGCATTGAACAGAAACCTTCTAAGAATAAATATTGGATATTGAACAACTTGATAAAAGTAATAATATCAGATAGATTTGTTAGTAACATTTTATTTTGATATTTACAAATCTAGAAATTTTACATATTGAACAGAAACTATTCAATAACTTGTTATGAACTATTAAAATGCTATGGAAATTGAAATAATTTTAAATAAAGAAGATTGGCGAAAAGCTAATGAGTACCTTGCTTGTAAAATACGAGGAAAGAAGTATTCCCCTAGATGACACTGGGCGTGACATAAAATAATGGAGGTTACAATGAAGAACGAATCGAATGATATGCTTGATTATAATCAAATCATGGAGGAAAAAGTCAAATTTCTGGACAGTCATAACCATATGTCTCTGGCAACCTCTTCAAATGATTTGGTTACGGTAAGAACATTGACATATGTGAATGATGGCCTAAATATCTATTTTATAACCAACCAGCATTCTAAAAAATATGCCCAGATCAATGCCAACCCAAAAGTTTCTGCCTGTATTGACAACGTACAGATTATGGGTAAGGCTGAAGTCTTAGGGAAACCTTTAGATGAAAAGAATAAAGAATATGCCGATATTTATCGTAGAAAGCTGCCCGAAATATTTTTTAAATATTCATCAATACCGGTAATGGTCCTTATGCGGATGAAGCCAAATTTATTTGAAACCTGGGTACGAACTCCTTCCAGACAGTATTATGAGCACTTGGATATTAATGAGAAAAAAGCTTTCGTCTTTAAAGAACTGGGGTAACAATAGGTAAATTCCAACAAAACACTAAACGCAGACGTCTAAATGCAGGGTTATTTGAACATCATTGCTTTTAACAACTTTTTGAACTTTCCGGCAGCCCGTTTCTCTTTACCCGCCGCTGGTTAGTTATGAAAAGTCATGAAAAAACAGCTCTAAAAAGGATATCTTGTTTATGAAACTTCAGAAAAGCGGTGTTATTGGTTCAATAGGGATGGCGATCCTTGTTGTAATTATTATGGTAATTGTTTTTTTTATTTTCCCTCGACATGGGCTCAGGGAGCCAAGCGACTGGTACAATACGTCTAACGTCTTAAATGCTATGAGCGTCTCCCCTGACAGCTTCTTCGTGTTAAGCTTAACATCGATATTAAGCAGCATTGCTTTTATTCTAATTGTTATTGGAATTAAAGAACGAATTACGAATAGTGAACAGAATCTAATACAAGTAATGACTATCGCAGTGTCGGTGACATCTGCCTTATGGTTTGCGGCTGGGGCAATTGGGATCATAGGATGGCCATGGATTGTTCATGTAAAAGATTTGTCAGCTTTAGGTGTAATGAATGCGATATATTATAGTTTGGTTTTTTGTGGAGACTCCGCTGCCGGATGGGTGGTATTAATAATTGGCTGGTCAGGCATAAAAACCAAAAGTCTTCCGAAAGCTCTTAGTTATTTTGCAATATTTAAAGCTATAATTATGATTCTTGAAGTCACATTCCAACCTTTTATAACATCGGTTATAGGAATGTCCCTTGGCATAATATTTTTTCCTTGGCTGGCAATAACACTATCTCGCAGCAAAAATTGAAATATTGTACCGCCTCAATAAAAACAACAGGTCCACCGGGTGAACTTGACCGGGCATAACGACTCGCCCAGCAAGTTACCCGAAACGTTAACCGTAAAACATGAGGAAAATTTTCTTGAAGATGAGATTGGTATGATATATTATCATACCAGAGGTGATAAAAATGACAGCTTCAAAAATTGCCATAACAATCGACGACAACACATTGAAACAGCTTGATATCATGGTTAAATCCAAATTATTTCCAAACCGAAGCCGTGCCATTCAAGAGGCTATCGCAGAAAAATTAACACGGCTTGGAAAAAGACGCCTCGCTCAAGAATGCTCAAAACTTGATCCTAAATTCGAGCAATCTCTGGCGGACGAAGGTCTGTCATCGGAGTTGGAAGAATGGCCACCATATTGAGGAGTAATATCTACTGGGCTGATTTAAACCCGGTCATCGGAAGCGAGCAGGGCGGATTACGTCCCGTTCTTGTTTTAAGTCATAATGTTTTTAATGAAAGATCCGGGACGGTTATTGCCGTTGCACTAACAAGTCAACCACAACGGGCCGGTTTCCCCCTGACCTTGGAACTAATTGAAAAAAATCTTCCTAAAAAATCCTGGGTCAAAATCAGCC
>Ga0153915_10000934_pt1 | contig 27084 bp, 32 predicted proteins | sample Opewatmetagenome_2_FD_107003 | JGI IMG/M metagenome (GOLD analysis project Ga0153915, IMG submission 107003) | Freshwater wetland microbial communities from Ohio, USA - Open water 3 Core 3 Depth 3 metaG | ecosystem: Environmental > Aquatic > Freshwater > Wetlands | place: USA: Ohio, Lake Erie...
ACTAATGCCTGAGAAACTACCTTCATCCATGGATGATCGATGAAGTTCGCAATCGTCGCCGGAAACATGATAATTGAAGACGCGAATATTGGAGGAATAACACCCGAGGTATTAACCTTAAGTGGAAGGTGCGTCGTTTGTCCTCCATACATTTTTCGCCCGACAACCCTCTTTGCATACTGGACGGGTATTCTCCTCTGGCCGCTTTCCATAAATACAATGACCCCTACAACGGCCAACATCATGACAATGAGAATTATAATGAAGAAAATGCCCATCTCTCCTGCAGAAAGCAGGCTGAATGTCTGGTAAATTGCTGCAGGTCCCCTGCACACGATGCCGGCAAAAATGATTAATGATATGCCGTTGCCTATACCCTTTTCCGTAATCTGTTCCCCCAGCCACATGATGAACGCCGTACCTGCTGTCAGTGTAATCACGGTCATCAAACGAAAGTTCCATCCAGGATCCATTACAATGGAAGCACCCGTAGGTCCGGCCATATTTTCCAGCCCAACAGAAATACCGAAGCCTTGGATAAGACTCAAAATCACCGTACCATACCGGGTATACTGAGTGATTTTTCTCCTTCCCGCCTCACCTTCCTTGGAGAGCCTTTCTAAATGAGGAATAGCAATGGTCAAAAGCTGGAGAATAATGGAAGCGCTGATATAGGGCATGATCCCGAGAGCAAAGACCGACAGATTGGAAAGAGCCCCACCCGCAAACATATCAAAAAATCCCAACAATGAACCCTTCGCCTGTTCGAAATATGCCGCAAGGGCTGCCGTATCAATACCGGGTGTGGGAACGTGCGCACCTATTCTATAAACAGCTAAAAGGAGAAATGAATAAAGAATCCTCCTTTGCAGCTCCGGAATCTTCCCGATATTTTTTAAGCCATCTAGCAAATCAGATACCTTCTATTATGATTGAACCGCCGGCAGCTTCTATCTTCTCCCGGGCCGCTTGACTGATCATATCAACCTTTATGGACACAGGATAATCTATGTTGCCTTTACCCAGGACCTTGATGCCATCCCCTTTCCTTTTCACCAGCCCGGCGCTTACAAGAACATCCTTGTCGATAACGGACCCTTGGGGAAACTTTTTCAACTGCTCTACATTCACAGTAACAATCTTCTTTCGGAAAGGGTTACGAAATCCCCTTTTCGGTAATCTTCGGGACAGGGGCATCTGCCCTCCTTCAAAACCGGGCCTGACTCCACCACCTGAACGGGCATTTTGTCCTTTATGTCCCTTGCAAGATGTACCGCCGTGCCCTGATCCATCACCGCGGCCAACCCTCTTCCTCTTTTTCCTCGAACCCTCTGGCGGTTTTAATGAACTCAAATTCATGCCTTTTTCCCCTCAAGCTCCTCCATAGACACCAGATGGCCGACCTTCCCGATCATGCCCCGAATCTCAGGTGTATCTTTAAGCACAACGGTCCTATTCAATTTATTTAGTCCCATCCCGCGAAGTACCTGCCGCTGCTTCTGCGGCCTGCCTATATAACTTTTTACAAGCGTTATTTTAAGCTTTTTCTCCACGATTATCCCTCTATAACCATATGCTAACAATATTCTAATGGTCTGGTAATTGGTCGACTGTTAACTCTGTGATTAATTTTCAGAGCTGCTCTTTCCTCTCGTTGATAAAATTTCCGTTGGATCCTTCAATTGACAAAGACCTTCGATAGTGGCTTTCACCAGATTATGGGGATTATGCGAACCTAAACATTTTGTCAATATGTTGTGGATTCCTGCAACTTCCAGAACCGCCCTGACAGCTCCTCCTGCGATGAGTCCAGTTCCCTCGGAAGCTGGCTTCAGCAAAACTCTACCCGCCCCATATTTTCCAATAACCTCGTAGGGAACTGTTCTATTCGCAATGGCGACCTTCACCATACTTTTCTTGGCCTTTTCCATGCCTTTTCTGATTGCCTCCGGAACCTCATGGGCCTTGCCCAAACCGGCTCCTACGGAGCCTTTTCCATCGCCAACAACGACCACGGCACTAAACCTAAACCTCCGGCCGCCTTTGACAACTTTCGCAGTTCTATTAATCGCTATTACCCTGTCCAGAAGTTCTAATTCTTCCATAGTCTTACTCAATAACCTTTATTCCCTTCAGAAGTTATATAGACCAAAATCAAAACTTTAATCCTGATTCCCTGGCTGCATTCGCCAGCGCACCAACGCGCCCGTGGTAAAGGTAACTTCCCCTGTCAAAAACAACGCTCTCGACACCTATGTCCTTCAATTTTTTTGACACAAGCTTACCCACTTCCTTCGCTGCATCGACCTTCTTCACACCACTTAGTGTTCCCTTTATTTCCTTATTCAGAGTCGATGCCTCAGCCAGAGTTCTCCCGACATCATCTGCGATAGCCTGAACATATATATGTTTCGCAGTTCTGAATACAGAAAGACGCGGTCTTGTCTCCGTACCGAATATTTTTCCTCTCACTCTCGCTCTGCGTTTAACCCTTATCTTTTCTATTTTTTTCGTTGCCAATGTTTTACCCCTCGTTCTGATTAGGCTCCAACGGATTTGCCTACTTTCCGCCTTACCTTTTCACCAGCATACCTTATCCCTTTTCCCTTATATGGTTCCGGTTTTTTCAATTCTCGTATCTCGGCGGCGACCCTCCCCACGAGTTGCTTATCAATGCCACTCACAACGATGTTTACCTGTTTATCAACCTTAACATCTATTCCCTGAGGAATCTTGTACTCTAAAGGACTGGAATATCCCAAAACCAACTTGAGGATATCGCCACTCCTCTCTGCCCGGTATCCGATACCGGACAGCTCTAGACTCTTTTGAAAGCCGACACTGACACCGGTCACCATATTTGCCATAAGCGTTCTCACAAGACCATGATATGAATTTGTCTTTCTACTCTCGGAAAGCGTTCTCACCTCCACGGCCATCTGTTCAACGTTAACCTCGATGCCATAGGGTATTTCCATAGACAGCGTTCCCTTGGGACCATCAATCTTGATAGTCGATTTATCCTGACTGATCTTCACCCGTTCAGGAATTGCAATAGGTTTCTTCCCGATTCTTGACATTGAATAAATCTCCTGCCTAATTAAACCAAAGACCCTTCGACTCGCGCAGGGTCAATTCGACTATGTCCCTTTTCTGTGGCTTTGCCTTGAAAAAGGCCAAATCTCATTGAATTAACCATGTACTATAAGGTTCTTACCATACATTGCAGAGTATTTCGCCACCGACTTTAGACTCGCTCGCCTCTTTGTCTGTCAAAATCCCCTTTGATGTGGAAAGGATAGCGATACCATAACCATTCAGTACCTTCGGGATCTTTTCACTTTTTACATAGACCCTTCTCCCCGGTTTGCTGATCCTTTGAATTCCCGTAAGAACCGATTTTTTCGTATCAGCATATTTCAGATATATCCTCAACACCTGGTATCCACGTGCATCTTTCTTTATGTCATAACCGCCGATATAACCAGATTTCTTCAAGACTTTGGCGATATTGATATTGATTTGGGACAGTAGTACATCTGCGCTCTTAAATTTTACCTTGTTGGCGTTACGAACTCTCGTCAACATATCCGCGATAGGATCTGTCATCCCCATAATTTACTCCTTAGCACAAATTACCAGCTCGACTTCATAAGTCCTGGTATTTCACCTTTCATAGCAAGATTTCTCAAGCATATTCTGCACATATCAAATTTTCTGTAGTAGGCTCTCGGCCTCCCGCAGATAGGACAACGGTTATACATCCGCACTGAAAACTTTGGTTTCCTTTTCGCTTTTGCAATCAGGGATTTTTTTGCCACACTTACTCCTCCCGATATTTTTCCTTTTTCCACATCAGTTTCTAAACGGTAAACCCATGAGCCTTAAAAGTTGTCTTGCCTCTTCATCCGTTTTCGCCGATGTTGCAATCACAACATTCATCCCTCTTGTCTTATCAATCTTATCATACTCTATCTCGGGGAATATGATCTGTTCTTTCAATCCCAGGGCGAAATTCCCTCTCCCGTCAAACGATTTCGGCGATATCCCCCTAAAATCACGGACCCTCGGAAGTGTAACGTTTACAAGTCTGTCAAAAAACTCGTACATCCTGTCTCCCCTCAAAGTAACACTGCATCCTATGGACATACCTTGACGAAGTTTAAATGTAGCAATTGACTTCCTCGCCTTTGTTATCACGGGCTTCTGCCCGACAATCAGGGAGAGATCCGCAACGGCGCTTTCAAGGGCTTTTATATTCTGAATCGCTTCACCGACGCCCATGTTCACCACAATTTTTTCAAGCTTCGGTACCTGCATACGGTTTTTATAGTTAAATTCCTTGGTTAACGCAGGTACGACGCTATTTATATAATAATCTTTCAGTCTCGCCATTTTTCTCTTGACCTATGCATCCAGTATTTCATTACATTTTTTACACACTCGCGCTTTGCCGCTATCTTCCAGAATTTTATACCCCACCTTAACACCCGTATCACACTTGCTGCAGAGAAACATCACATTAGAAATGTTGATCGGTCCTTCTTTCTCGACGATGCCGCCTTTACCCTTCGCATCCGGTTTCTTATGTCTCTTAATGATGTTCAGCTTCTCCACCACTACCTGGTCTTTATCGCTTGTTATCTTCATAATTTTGCCGGTTTTTCCTTTTTCCTTCCCGGCTATTACTTTTACCATATCACCCTTTTTCAATCGCTTGCCTTGCATTTCTTATACCCCAATCCAACCCATTATAAGACCTCGGGTGCCAGAGAAATGATTTTCATGAACTGTTTCGCCCGCAACTCCCGCGCCACAGGACCAAATATTCTCGTTCCTACGGGTTCCAATTGATTAGTAATGAGAACGGCAGAATTATCGTCAAACTTCACATAGGACCCGTCAGGTCTCCTTACTTCTTTTACAGTACGTACGACAACCGCTTTCATCACGTCCCCTTTTTTGACCTTTGAATTCGGTAGGGCCTCCTTCACAGACACGACAATTATATCGCCAATGCTTGCATACCTTCTTCTCGACCCGCCTAAAACCTTAATGCACGCAACCTTCCTTGCACCTGAATTATCTGCTACATTTAAGATAGTCTGCATCTGTATCATGATATCACCTTAACCGTTCAGTATCCTCACTGACCAGAACTTTTCCTGTTAGCTTTTGGCTATTTTGCCCTTTCGAGTATTTCGCGCATCCTCCACCGCTTTTCGCTGCTCAACGGTCTCGATTCGACTATGAGTACCTTATCACCGATATTACAGCTATTCTCCTCATCGTGAGCTTTATACTTGACATATCGTCTTATATACTTATGAAACACGGGGTGCTTGACCAGCCTCTCTGCACGGACAACAATCGTCTTGTCCATCTTATTGCCGACCACCACGCCTTTAATGACCCTCTTATTACCGCGGTCCCCCATGGCTATTGAACCTCCCTTTCCTTCATTACCGTCATTATACGTGCAATATTCTTCCGCACAGAACGCATCATGGCAGGAGATTCCAACTGTCCGGATGTATGTCGCAATCGCAGCTTGAAAAGTTCCTCAACAAGCTCTTTATTTTTCTGGATCAATTCATCAGTACCGAGATCCTTTATCTCTTTTATCTTCACCCCACCATCTCCCTCGATAGAAATTTAGTCGCGATAGGAAGCTTATAAGAAGCCAGCCTGAATGCCTCACGGGCAACTTCTTCTGTAACCCCTTCCATCTCATAGAGGACAGCACCCGGCTTAACAACCGCAACCCAGCCTTCCGGTGCTCCCTTTCCTTTTCCCATACGGGTCTCAGCCGGTTTTTTAGTTATTGACTTATGAGGGAATATCCGTATCCAGATTTTACCTCCCCGCTTCACATGTCGGGTCATGGCAATACGGGCAGCTTCGATTTGACGGGATGTGATCCAGCCGCATTCAGTGGCTTGAAGGCCATACTCACCAAAGGTCACATAGCTTCCCCTGGTAGATTTACCGCTCATACGACCCCTCTGTAACTTTCTATACTTTACCCTCTTTGGCATCAACATAATTCAAAAACTCCACTGCAAAAGACTAAGCACTAAAACCCTAAATTCTAAACAATATCGAAATCCCATTGCCAAAATATTTAGGGCTAAGATATGAATTTCGTATTTGCTTAGAATTTCGAATTTTTATTCTATTTAGACGTCTCCTTCTTCCCCGGCAATACCTCTCCATGGAACATCCATACTTTTACACCGATAATCCCATACGCCGTATTCGCTTCTGCAAAACCCCAGTCAATATCGGCCCGTAATGTATGGAGGGGAACTCTTCCCTCTCTGTACCATTCGGACCTCGCCATTTCCGCTCCACCTAACCTGCCGGCGCAATTTATCCTGATCCCCTTGGCGCCGAATTTTAGCGAAGAGGTAACGCATTTTTTCATGGCCCTTCTGAAGGCAACACGTCGCTCAAGCTGGAGGGCAACATTTTCCGCGACAAGCTGAGCATCGACTTCGGGTTTCCTTACCTCTAATATATTGATAATAATCTCGCTCTGCGAGACCTTTTCCAGGTCCTTTCTCAGTTTCTCAATTTCTGAACCCTTCTTACCGATAATGATCCCCGGACGAGCTGCATAAATATTGACCTTAGCCTTGTTGGCAGCCCTTTCTATCTCTACTCTAGAAACACCCGCGTGATACAATTTCTTCTTCAGGTATTTTCTGATGTTTATATCCTCATGAATCAATTCACTGTAATTTTTTTCCGAAAACCACTGTGATCGCCATGTCTTTATACCACCTACCCTGAAACCGATCGGGTTAACCTTCTGCCCCAACCTCTCACCTCCTCAATCAGTTATTCTTCGTCTAAAATAATGGTTATATGACTCATCCTTTTTCTTATCGATGCCGCCCTTCCTTGAGCCCTTGCTCTCCATCTCTTCAGTGAAGGACCCTGGTCTACATAAATTTCCTTCACATAAAGGATACTCTCGTCGATATTAGGATTCTGCTTTGCGTTGGCGATGGCTGATTTCAAGGCCTTATTGACAACACCCGCAGAATATTTCCTCGTAAATTGGAGTATTTTTTTTGCTTCTTCAATGTTCTTGCCCCTGACTAAATCCACGACCAGTCTCGCCTTCTGAGGAGAAACTCTGATATATTTAGCAACTGCTTTTGCTTCCATAATACTTAACTCCAGACCGCCGATATACGTTACAGTTTTTTACTTACGCACTTTCGTCTTTCTGTCACCAGCATGGCTGAAAAACGTTCGTGTTGGTGCAAATTCGCCCAGTTTGTGTCCCACCATATTTTCCGTAACAAATACCGGAATAAACTTCTTCCCGTTATGCACCGCAAAGGTGTGCCCTATTAATTCAGGAGTAACCGTTGAACGGCGAGACCAGGTTTTTATAACACTTTTACTCCCCGATTCTTCAGCTTTTCTCACCTTATCGAGAAGCTTCTCGTTGATGTATGCCCCCTTCTTAATTGATCGCGCCACCTTTTAACCTCTTCTCTTCACAATGTATTTATCACTCTTCTTGTTTGTCCGTGTCTTATGACCCTTGGTGGGCACACCCCACGGCGTGCAGGGATGTCTACCTCCGGATGATTTGCCTTCGCCCCCTCCCATAGGATGATCGACGGGATTCATCGCTACACCCCGCACCTTGGGACGCTTTCCCAACCACCTCGACCTTCCCGCTTTTCCTATACTAATGTTTTCATGCTCAAGATTGCCCACCTGTCCGATGGTCGCCTTACATGCGAGCAAGATTTTTCTCACCTCTCCGGAAGGGAGCCTGACCTGGGCGTAGCCTTCCTCTTTGGCCATAAGCTGCCCATACGTTCCCGCAGAGCGGATCAGCTGGCCTCCGCGACCGATCTTGAGTTCAACGTTATGAATAAGGGAGCCGAGGGGAATATTTTTCAATGGAATTGTATTGCCCGGCTTGATATCCGCCTTCTCAGAGCTTATGATAGTATCCCCTACATCCAGTTTGACCGGGGCAATGATATACCGTTTCTCGCCATCGAGATAATGCAATAATGCAATTCTTGAACTCCGATTGGGATCGTACTCAACCGATGCCACCTTGGCGGGAATTTCAAGTTTGTCACGTCTGAAATCAACGATCCTGTATCTCCTCTTATGACCACCTCCAATGTGCCTGCTTGTCAACCTTCCGTAACAATTTCGCCCCCCTGTTCTTTTCAGAGGCAGGAGTAAATTCTTTTCAGGCACTGTTCGCGTAATTTCCTCAAAATCCGAACTCGTTTGAAACCTTCTGCCCGGCGATGTGGGTTTATATTTCCTAATAGCCATCCGAACTTCTCTCTTCCTTTTTAGACCCCTTCATGGATTTCAATACGGCTGCCGGGGGCAAGGGTAACAACCGCCTTCTTCCATGAAGACTTCTCACCCATAATCTTCCCGACCCTCTTTTTCTTTCCCGTCACGTTCATGACATGGACATCTAAAACTTTTACTTTAAAGAGTCTTTCCACTGCCTTGGCAACCTCTATTTTGTTTGCCCTGCGGTCCACTTCAAAGACATACTTATTTTCGTCTTTCGCAACGGTACTCTTTTCCGTAATCAGCGCCCTTCTGATAATGTGATACATATCCATTATGATAATAACGCCCCTTCAATCATCTTCACAGATGGTTCAAAGAGAACCACATGATCATAGTTCAGAAGGTCATAGACATTAATTCCTTCTGATCGTATCAATTTGATTCCCTGTACATTTCTTGACGATTTTTCCAGAACAGGATTCGCTTTGTCTAAAACAAGCAGAGCCTTTTTCAAACCGAACCGATCAATAATTTCTTTGAATATCTTTGTCTTGATCTCACCCATAGGAAAATCTTTCAAGATCAACAGCCGTCCTTCTTTGACCTTCATACTTAGGGCCGACATCAAGGCCAGTTTCCTGACCTTCTTCGGAACTTTGTATGCATAACTCCGCGGAATTGGTCCGAACACAACTCCTCCACCTCTCCATAGAGGAGACCTTGTTGTACCGGCTCTTGCCCTTCCCGTACCTTTCTGACGCCAAGGCTTCTTTCCACCACCACTGACTTCCTGTCTTCTTTTCACTGACGCAGTTCCCAACCTTTTAGAAGCCATCTGCATTCTCACAACATCATAAAGAACTGCTTCATTGACCTCCGCGCCAAATACAGCATCACTCAATTCGATCTCTGATACCTTGTTATTCTCGATATCGTATACTCCGGCAACCGGCATTTTATTCACTCCAGATCCTGTTTATCATACTATTTTAATAGCTTGTCTGATAATGAGATAGCTATTTTTACAGCCCGGAATCGATCCTTTCACCAGAATCAGATTCCTCTCCGGCCTTACGCCTATAACTAATATATTCTGAACAGTCTTTCTCACATCTCCCATATGTCCCGGAAGCTTCTTACCTTTAAAAACTCGGGATGGCTCTGCGCTTGCCCCAATAGATCCGGGAGCCCTGTGAAACATCGATCCATGTGTCGCCCGCCCTCCCCGGAAACCATGTCTTTTTACTCCTCCAGCGAAACCCTTGCCTTTTGTCGTGCCCAGCACATCCACATAATCGCCTGCCTGAAACATGTCGACCTTCAGTTCCTGCCCTAACTCATAGCTGTCGGTAACAGTTCTAAACTCCCGGAGAACGCGGAAAAATCCTTTATTTGCTTTGCCGAAATGGCCCTGCAGGGCCTTTGACATATTTTTCTGACGAATACGGCCATAACCCAGCTGAAGTGCATCATAACCATCGTTCTTTTCCGTTTTTTTCTGAATAACAACGGATGGTTCTGCCTCGATGACCGTTACCGGAACAGCTTCACCGTCTTCTGCAAAAATTTGTGTCATCCCTAATTTTTTGCCGATCAGTAATTTTTTCATGTTCTTCCCATAGTCTTTAAAAAAATGTACACGTACACGCTACACAAGGCAGTCAAAACCCGATAAATACTCCGCTAATCTCGCTCTTATGTATGTGATCTATAATTTTATTTCAACATCCACTCCGGCAGACAAGTCCAACTTCATAAGAGCATCTACCGTCGATTGCGTCGGTTCAATTATATCAATAAGTCTTTTATGCGTCCTGATCTCAAACTGCTCCCTCGATTTCTTGTCTACGTGAGGAGATCTATTAACACAGTATTTGTTGATTTCTGTAGGCAGCGGTATAGGACCGGCCACACGGGCGCCTGTCCTTTTTGCCGTCTCCACAATATCTTCCACAGACCGATCCAGCAGTTTGTAATCATATGCCTTAAGGCGTATTCTTATTTTTTGATCTTTCATAAATACTTTCTATTATGCTTCCTACTCAATTATTTTGCTTACCACGCCGGCTCCCACAGTTCTGCCGCCTTCCCTGATGGCAAATCTGAGCTGCTCTTCCATGGCAATCGGGGTAATTAAATCTACTTCCATTTCCACGTTATCACCGGGCATCACCATTTCGACACCTTCCGGCAGCGTACAGATTCCCGTAACATCAGTAGTCCTGAAATAGAACTGGGGACGATAACCATTGAAGAATGGTGTATGCCTTCCACCTTCCTCTTTGGTAAGGATGTACACGGCTGCTTTAAATTTTGTATGGGGTGTTATGGAACCTGGTTTGGCAACGACCTGGCCTCTTTCCACCTCTTCACGCTTGGTACCTCTCAGCAGAATACCAACGTCGTCACCTGCCCGGCCTTCGTCGAGAGTCTTGCGGAACATTTCAACCCCTGTGCACACCGTCTTAAACGTTGGTCGGAAACCGACTATTTCCACTTCATCTCCCGTTCTGATGATACCTCTTTCCATCCTTCCCGTTACCACTGTTCCCCGACCCGATATGGAAAACACATCTCCAATTGGCATAAGGAATGGTTTATCCAAATCTCTGACCGGTTCAGGAACATACGAATCAACGGCATCCATTAACTCCCAGATAGACTTGGCATCGGGATCATCAGGATTATCAGCCTCCAGCGCCTTCAGGGCCGACCCTCTGATTATCGGAATCTCATCACCGGGGAATTCATACTGGGTCAGCAGCTCTCTTAATTCAAGTTCCACCAAGTCAAGGAGTTCCGGATCGTCAACAAGATCCACCTTGTTTAAATATACTACAACATAGGGAACCCGAACCTGTCTTGCGAGGAGGATGTGCTCTCTTGTCTGAGGCATAGGACCATCGGATGCGGCCACCACCAGGATCGTACCGTCCATGTGAGCAGCTCCAGAAATCATGTTCTTGATATAGTCTGCATGGCCGGGACAATCAACGTGGGCATAATGCCTTTTCGCTGTTTCATACTCCACATGGGCAACATTAATGGTAACACCTCTTTCCTTTTCTTCCGGTGCATTGTCTATGGAATCAAAGGGCCTGAACTCGGCGAACCCCTTTTTACTCAAGTGTTTCGTAATTGCCGCCGTCAGGGTCGTCTTGCCATGATCTACGTGCCCAATGGTGCCGATATTCACATGCGGTTTTGTCCTCTCAAACTTCTTCTTAGCCATATCCATTACCTCCTTCAACGTTAATGGTTCGTTTGTTCACTATACCTTTAATCACTCATTATATGACTTTATCCCATCGATAACAAGTTTTGCCTGACCCTCGGATACAGCATGGTAATTGAGAAAACGCATAGTGAATGTTGCCCTTCCCTGCGTTTTCGACCTGAGGTCAGTAGCATAACCGAACATTTCTGCCAGTGGAACCTCAGCATTAATAGCCTCCACCGAAGGACGAGACTCAATACTGACGATCTTCCCCCTTCTTGCCGTCAGATTCCCAATCACGTCACCGAGATATTCCTTAGGAACGATAACTTCCACCGACATTATGGGCTCCAGTAAAACAGGGTGGGCCCTTTTCGCTCCGCTTTTAAATGCCATGGAGGCCGCTATTTTAAACGCCATATCTGAAGAATCCACCGCATGAAAAGAACCATCCACGGCACTGACAATTACATCAACTACGGGAAAGCCTGCCAGAACACCCTCTTCCATGGCTTCACCAACGCCTCTTGCCACAGCCGGCACGTACTCGGTGGGAATTACACCGCCCACGATCTTATTCCTGAATTCAAAACCGCGACCCGGTTCATTGGGTTCAATCTCCAACCAGACATGGCCATATTGCCCCCTCCCGCCGGACTGTTTTACAAACCTGCCTTCAGATCTGATACTCTTTCTGACGGTTTCTTTGTATGCCACCTGGGGATTGCCTATGTTCGCACCTAAGCCAAATTCCCGCGAAAGCCTATCAACAATAATCTCTAAATGCAGTTCTCCCATCCCCGAGATCAGTGTCTGGCCTGTCTCTTTATCGACCTTAACTCTAAAAGAGGGATCTTCGCGGGAGATCTTGCGGAGCGCCGTATCCAGTTTTTCTTCATCCGCCTTTGTTTTCGGTTCTATGGCGATGGCAATAACCGGATCGGGAAATTCCAGAGTTTCCAATACAAGAGGATGCTTCATATCACAAAGGGTATCTCCCGTGGTCGTCAGATTTAAACCCACCGCGGCGGCGATATCACCGGTACGGACTTCTTTGATCTCCTCTCTCTTATTGGCATGCATCTTGAGTAATCGCCCTATACGTTCTTTTTTCTTCTTTGACGCATTATACACATAAGAACCTGCATCAAGGATACCGGAGTACACCCGGAAGTATGTCAACTGTCCGACATAGGGATCCGTCACTATTTTGAAGGCCAACGCTGAAAAAGATTCATCATCGCCCGCAACCACCTCCATTTCGTTTCCCTTTATGTCTTTACCGCTCACCGGCGGCATATCTAAAGGGGAAGGGAGATAGTCAACAATGGCATCCAGGAGGGGTTGAACGCCCTTGTTCTTAAAGGCGGACCCGCACAGAACCGGCGTTGCCTTCAAGGACAACGTGGCCTTTCTCAGTGCGCTGACAATTTCTTCCTGTGAAAGAGCTTGTTCATTTACATACTTTCTCATCAAGTCTTCATCATAATCGGCGAGAAACTCAATGAGTTTGTCCCGTTCCTGTCGAGCAACCTCCCGGAATTCAGAAGGGATTTCACCTACTGTGAATGTATCCCCCAGGGAATATTCATCGTAGATAATAGCCTCCATACGGATGAGATCGACAATCCCCCGGAAACCTTCTTCCTTCCCGATGGGAATCTGCACAGGTACCGGATGCGCTCCGAGTCTATCCCGGATTGCGGCAACAACTTTCCCGAAATCGGCGCCCATCCTGTCCATCTTATTGACAAAGGTAATTCGCGGAACACGGTACTTGTCTGCCTGACCCCACACTACCTCAGACTGGGGTTCTACACCACCCACGGCGCAGAACAGGGCAACAGCACCATCTAAAATTCTCAAAGACCTCTCTACTTCTATCGTAAAGTCCACATGGCCGGGAGTATCGATAATATTAATACGACGATCATTCCATGTACACATGGTGGCCGCAGAAGTAATGGTTATTCCCCGTTCCTGCTCCTGCTCCATCCAGTCCATGGTTGCCGTACCTGCGTCAACCTCTCCCATCCTGTGGGTTTCACGGGTATAGTACAATATGCGTTCTGTCGTTGTTGTTTTACCGGCATCTATGTGCGCCATAATGCCGATATTACGCAGATTATGTAAAGGAACAGTACGTGCCAATTAATATTCACCCAGACCTTCGAGAAGAGCTAAAACCGGTAATGGGCAAATGCTTTATTCGCCTCTGCCATTTTGTGAACGCTTTCCCTCTTTTTGACAGAAGCACCCCTATTGTTGGCGGCGTCGATCAATTCAGCGGCCAGCTTTTCTTTCATCGTTTTTTCAGCACGCTCTTTTGAATGGAGAATTAACCAGCGGACCGCCAGGGCAACTCTTCTTCCCGGCATAACTTCCGTCGGAACCTGATACGTGGATCCCCCCACACGCCGAGATTTTACTTCTATCACGGGCTTTACATTATTCAAAGCCTTTTCAAAAACCTCCACCGGCTGCTCTTTCGTTTTCGTTTCAATAATATCTAAGGCACCGTAAAAAATAGACTCAGCAATACTTTTTTTACCCTTTCTCAACAGGCTATTGATGAATTTCGCCACTAGTTTATTATTGTACTTGGGATCCGGTATTACTTCTCTTTTGGTAATCTCTCTTCTTCTCGGCATAACCCTAATCTCACTTAGCTCGGCTTTTTAGCTCCGTATTTTGATCTTCCCTGTTTTCTATCCTGAACACCAACTGCATCCAGCGTGCCTCTTATGATATGATACCGAACGCCGGGAAGATCCTTTACCCTGCCTCCCCTCACCAGAACAACCGAATGCTCTTGAAGGTTATGGCCTACTCCCGGTATATACGATGTCACCTCGTAACCGCTCGCGAGACGAACCCTCGCGACTTTTCTTAGCGCAGAATTCGGCTTTTTCGGCGTAGAGGTGTACACCCGGACACAAACCCCCCGCCTCTGCGGGGAACCCGTTAATGCAGGTGTTGATGTTTTCTTTTGTATCTTTACTCTTCCCTTACGGACCAATTGATTTACTGTCGGCATCATTCCTCCAAAATATTCTCACCCAACCATTCATCCTGTGCAACAAAAGACGTTTTGCTATCAATTTGCAGCCTGTATGTCAAGCTTTTTCTCAACTAAATTTTCTTCCATCTCCTGATTTTCTAATGCGAGGGGGCTTGCCTCTTCGACTGTCTTGATGCCGAGCTTCCTGTACATGGATAGACCGGTTCCTGCCGGGATCAGTCTGCCCATGATGACATTTTCCTTGAGTCCCCTTAAGTAATCTATCTTTCCGGCAAGAGAAGCCTCTGTAAGAACCCGTGTGGTCTCTTGGAAGGATGCGGCAGAGATGAAACTCTGTGTACTGAGGGACGCCTTTGTAATGCCCAGGAGCATTGGCTCACCGATAGCCGGTTTTCCACTTTTGGCAATAACCCTTGCGTTTTCTTCCTGGAAGCGATGTCTTTCTATTTGCTCATCGGTTATGAACGATGTATCGCCCGGATCTTTTACTTTTACCCTGCGCAACATCTGGCGTACAATTATTTCCATGTGCTTGTCATTGATTTTGACGCCCTGCAGTCTGTACACCTCCTGCACCTCATCCACCAGGTACCGGGCTAATGCCTTTTCACCTTTAATCGCAAGAAGATCATGGGGATTATGGACACCATCCATCAGGGCCTCACCCGCCTGCACCCTGTCTCCCTCCTGGACACTGACATGCTTGCCCTTAGGGATAAGATATTCCTTTTCTTCTCCCACATCCGGGGTAATAACGATTTTTCTCTTTCCCTTCGCGTCTTTGCCGTATGATACGGATCCATCAATCTCGCTTATAACTGCGAATTCCCTCGGCTTTCGAGCCTCAAAAAGTTCAGCAACCCTGGGAAGACCTCCCGTGATATCCTTGGTTTTCGTGGTTTCCCTTGGAATTTTCGCAACACTGTCACCTGCCTTTACCTTATCACCCTCGGAAACGACAATATTGGCTCCTATAGGTAACAGATACCTTGCCACGGAATTCGTACCGGGAATTTTTGCCGTCTTACCCTTATCGTCTTTAATGGAAACTCGTGTACGTAAATTAGCGCCCTTATATTCGACGATCACCTTTCTGGAAAGACCGGTTACTTCATCAACCTGCTCCTGCATGGTCTTTCCTTCTATAATATCCCCAAACTTTACAGTCCCGTCAACCTCAGCAAGTATCGGTATGGAGAAAGGATCCCATTCAGCAAGCAAATCTCCCCTCTTTACATTGCTGCCATCCTTGACCTTAAGGTGCGCCCCATAGGGGACCGTGTATTTCCCGCGGCTCCTTTGCTGTTCATCAAGAACATGAATTTCTCCATTTCTGTTCATGACAACAAGATCCTGCCCATGACTTTTTACTGTATTGAGATTCACATACTTTATCGTGCCCTCATGCCTTGCTTCAAGTGTTGAATGTTCCTCGAACTTTGCCGTACCGCCAATGTGAAATGTTCGCATTGTAAGCTGCGTCCCCGGTTCACCAATAGATTGGGCGGCAATAATTCCTACAGCTTCACCGATATTGACAAGATGACCATGGGCCAGATCTCTTCCATAGCACATGGCACAGACACCTTGTTTCGATTTGCATGTGAGCACCGATCGCATGTTTACCTTTTCTATACCGGCCCTATCAATTTTCTCCGCGAGGGCTTCATCTATTTCCTGATTTGCATGGACGAGGATATCCTCAGGAGTAAAAGGATCTCGTATTTCTTCAAGAGCAACCCTGCCGAGAATTCGCTCACCCGCTGTTTCGATAATCTCTCCACCTTCCATAAGGGCGGAAACATAAATACCATCAATGGTGCCGCAATCAATCTCACTGATAATACAATCCTGGGCCACATCAACAAGCCTTCTGGTGAGGTATCCTGAATTGGCAGTTTTGAGGGCTGTATCCGCAAGACCCTTCCTGGCGCCATGGGTAGAAATAAAATATTGCAGAACCGTAAGGCCTTCCCGGAAGTTCGCCGTAATCGGAGTTTCAATAATTTCCCCGGACGGTTTGGCCATCAATCCCCTCATACCTGCAAGCTGTCTGATCTGCACGGCACTCCCTCTCGCACCGGAATCAGCCATCATATAGATGGGATTTAGGCTTTCTCCCTTTCTCTTCACCCCGGATGGTTCCACTACTTCTTCCGAACCAATACCGCTCAACATCTCCGCGGCAATTTTTTCCGTTGCCTGCGCCCATATATCGATAACCTTATTGTAGCGCTCACCATCCGTAATAAGACCATCCATATACTGCTTCTGAACCTTGAGGACCTCACTGTCCGCCATATCTACAATATTCTTTTTATTCGCCGGAATGACCATATTGTGGATGGCAATCGAGGCCCCTGAACTTGTCGCATATTTAAATCCCAAATCTTTCAGCTGATCTGCCAGTAAGACCGCTGTTTTAGCGCCACACAACCGGTAACAATTGTCAATGAGATTTGCCAACTCTTTTTTATTCATCACTTTATTGATGACATCGAAAGAGATGTCTTTCGGTACAATATCATAAAGAACAACCCTTCCCACACTCGTATCCTTCAATTCATCCCCGATACGAACTTTTATTTTTGCGTGCAGGTCAACGGCATTCGCATCGAGGGCGCGGCGAACTTCACCGGGATCGGAAAAGATCATTCCCTCCCCTTTTACACCGGATCTGGCCCTCGTTAAGTAATAAATCCCCAGTACAATATCCTGGCTCGGATTGATGATTGGTTTCCCATTCGCAGGAGAAAGGATGTTATTCGTGGACATCATTAAAACCCTGGCCTCTGTCTGAGCCTCAATAGACAGGGGAACATGGACAGCCATCTGGTCACCGTCAAAATCGGCGTTGAATGCCGTGCAGACCAGAGGATGAAGTTGTATCGCCTTCCCTTCAATAAGAACCGGCTCAAAGGCTTGAATGCCAAGCCTGTGCAAGGTTGGTGCTCTATTCAACAAAACCGGGTATTCGCGAACCACTTCATCGAGAGCATCCCATACCTCGGCTGTTTCCTTTTCCACCATCTTTTTTGCACTTTTCACCGTGGTTACATAACCCTTTTCCTCAAGGCGGTTATAAACAAAGGGCTTAAAAAGTTCCAAGGCCATCTTCTTGGGAAGACCGCACTGATGAAGCCTGAGATCAGGACCTACGGTAATCACGGACCGTCCTGAGTAATCAACCCTTTTTCCCAGGAGGTTTTGTCTGAATCTGCCCTGCTTGCCTTTCAGCATATCAGATAAGGATCTGAGGGGTCTCTTATTGGAACCGGTAATTGCCCTGCCCCTTCTCCCATTGTCAAAAAGAACGTCTACCGCCTCCTGGAGCATTCTCTTTTCGTTTCTCACGATAATTTCCGGGGCATTTAATTCCTGCAGGCGTTTTAAACGATTATTTCTGTTGATCACCCTCCTGTAAAGATCGTTCAGGTCCGAAGTGGCAAAGCGGCCACCATCAAGAGGCACCAGAGGTCGCAAATCCGGAGGAATGACAGGCAATACTGTGAGAATCATCCATTCCGGTCTGTTGGTCTTGGATTTTTTAAGAGACTCAATTACCTTCAACCTCTTCACAAGTTTTTTCCTCTTGGTGTCAGAAAGAGTTGATCTGAGCTCTGATCGAAGTTCTTCATCCAACTTTACCAGATCGATTTCTTCAAGAAGCTTTCTCACAGCCTCGGCGCCAATGCCAATCTCAAACGTATCTTCACCATACTGCTCTTTTAGTTCACTTACTTCTTCCTCAGAAAGAAGTTCTTTCTTTTTCAAAGGTGTGTTCTTTGAATCCAGCACGATCCAGGACTCAAAATAAAGGACTTTTTCAAGTTCTTTGAGACTTAAATCGAGGACATTTCCGATACGGCTCGGAAGACTTTTAAGAAACCAGATGTGCGCCACCGGTGTCGCCAGGGTAATATGACCCATCCTTTCTCTGCGAACCTTTGACTGGATAACTTCGACGCCACATTTCTCACAGACGACTCCGCGATATTTCATCCGCTTATACCGGCCGCAAAGACACTCATAATCCTTTACAGGACCGAAGATTTTTGCACAGAAAAGCCCGTCTCTCTCCGGTTTGAATGTTCTGTAATTAATCGTCTCAGGTTTTTTCACTTCACCATGGGACCATGAAAGAATTTTTTCCGGCGAAGCAACGGACATTTTGATGGCACTGAACCTGATAGGATCTTTCGGTTTTTCAAAATAGCTATAAATATCTTCCACTATTTTTTATCTCCTTTATCACCCCCCCTTCTGGCGGATGATAATACAATATTTCTAATTAAATTTTCCTTATGCCCCCGCTGAAAGCGGGAGACAATGTTACTCCTCTTCCATCAATTCCACATCGAGGCAAAGACTCTGCAGTTCCTTGACGAGAACATTAAAGGACTCCGGAAGCCCCGGTTCGAATGTATGCTCACCCTTCACTATAGCCTCGTATATTCTTGTTCTCCCCGCCACATCGTCGGACTTAACCGTGAGAAATTCCTGCAGTGAATACGCGGCGCCATACGCCTCCATGGCCCACACTTCCATTTCCCCAAGTCTCTGACCACCGAATTGTGCTTTTCCACCGAGAGGTTGCTGTGTCACCAACGAATAAGGACCTATAGACCGGGCGTGAATCTTATCATCAACAAGATGGTGAAGCTTCAGCATATATATCAAGCCGACGGTAACCTCCTGATCAAAAGGTTCTCCAGTCTTCCCGTCGAAAAGAATAGTTTGTCCATTTTCCGGCAGGTTCACCTTTCTAAGCATATTACGGATTTCACTTTCATCTGCTCCATCGAACACCGGAGTAGACACCAAAATACCTCTTTTCAGTTTTCCAATAAATGCCTTGAGCTTATCCTCGGAAACACCATCGATAAAGCGATCAAATTCTGGAGAGGAATAAGTGTTTTTTAACTCCTGCTTCAAACGTTCCGTACTGTAATGCTTCTCCAACATATTATTGATATTTTCACCTAACCCCCTGGCAGCCCAGCCTAAATGTGTCTCCAGAATCTGCCCGACATTCATACGGGATGGAACACCCAGAGGATTTAAAATTATATCTACTGGTGTCCCGTCTTTGAAATACGGCATATCCTCTTCCGGGAGTATCCTTGATAACACTCCCTTATTGCCGTGACGGCCAGCCATCTTGTCACCGACAGACAGCCCTCTCTTAATGGCAATATAAACTTTCACCATTTTGATCACACCGGGGGGAAGTTCATCACCTGCCTTCAGCTTATCGATTTTCTCTTCAAAATATGCTTCTACAATCTCTTTTTTTCTCTCATAATTCGCCATCAGAACATTTATTTTTTCCTCTGTGGCTTCCTCTCCGACAAGCGAAATTTCTTTCCACAAGCTAAAGGGTATCTTCTCCAGGATATCCCTCTCAATCTTCTCTCCTTTTTTCAATACTACCTTTTTTTTCTTTGGATCGACCAACTTCGCTGCGGATGTTTTTCTGACAAGCATGCCGGCAATGGTGTTTCTCACGCTTTCTGTAATAATTCTGATTTCATCATCCCGGTCTTTGCATAAATCCCTCATCGCCTCATCTTCAATATATTGAGATCTGTGGTCCCTTTCAGCGCCTTTTCTGGTAAATACTTTCGCGTCTATCACGGTGCCTTCTACACCGGGGGGAACCCGGAGAGACGTGTCCCGGACATCGCTCGCCTTTTCGCCAAATATCGCCCGCAGCAGTTTTTCCTCCGGTGATAGTTGGGTCTCTCCCTTGGGAGTAATTTTCCCCACAAGAATATCTCCTGACTTTACGAACACGCCCATCCTGACAATGCCGCTTTCATCGAGATTTCTGAGAGCATCCTCCCCTACATTAGGAATGTCTCTGGTGATTTCTTCCTTTCCCAGTTTCGTGTCCCTCGCCATGGTTTCGAATTCTTCAATATGAATCGACGTATAGATATCATCTTTAATGAGCCTCTCACTGACCAGAATGGAATCTTCATAATTATATCCTCCCCAGGACATGAAAGCGACCATTACATTCCGCCCCAAAGCGAGTTCTCCGGCATCGGTCGCAGGACCATCAGCAATAATGTCTCCCTTGTTGATCCAATCTCCCTTATTTACTATGGGTTTTTGGTTAAAACAGGTATCCTGGTTTGATCGCTGGTACTTCGCGAGGTTGTAGATATCAACACCTGTATCAAGTTCGTCCTCCCCTACTCCATCACATTTGATCACGATCCGGGAAGCGTCCACATGCTCAACAACTCCGGGGCGTTTCGCGACAACGACTGCCCCCGAATCCCGGGCAACAATAGATTCCATCCCTGTCCCCACAAGGGGCACTTCCGGTCTCAGGAGGGGAACCGCCTGCCGCTGCATATTAGAACCCATGAGCGCCCGGTTGGCATCATCATGCTCCAGAAACGGTATGGAAGAAGCGGCAATACTGACAAGCTGATCAGGCGAAACATCCATTAAATTGATCTCGGTGGGCGGAATAGAGAGAAAATCACTGCCTTTTCTGACAGAAACCAGTTCTCCTTTAAATTTCCCTCCTTTATCGAGGAGACTGTCTGCCGGTGCGATAATGTATTTTTCCTCCTCAATAGCCGTCAGATAGCGAACTTCATCGAGAACTTTCCCATCTTGCACCACCCTATATGGTGTTTCAATAAAACCAAATTCATTTACCCTTGCATATGCACTGAGGGATACAATCAGACCGATATTGGGACCTTCCGGTGTCTCCACAGGGCATATTCGACCATAATGGGTGGGATGAACATCCCTGACCTCAAAACCGGCTCTTTCGCGGGTGAGGCCCCCGGGACCGAGGGCGGAAAGCCTTCTCTTATGGGTAATTTCGGAAAGGGGATTTGTCTGATCCATAAACTGGGAAAGCTGACTGCTCCCCAGAAACTCATTCACGACAGCCGATACCGGTTTGGCATTGATGAGTTCATGAGGCATCATGGTTTCGATATCCTGAAGACTCATCCTCTCCTTAATCGCCCTCTCGATTCTTACCAAACCTATCCGGTACTGATTTTCGATAAGCTCTCCCACTGACCGGACTCTGCGGTTACCAAGGTGATCAATATCATCCACACTGCAGTCGCCGACGCCATTCTTGAGATTAATGAGATATTTCACAGCAGACAGGATATCCTCACTGCGCAAGACCGTTACATCTATGGGGACATCGAGGCGGAGTTTGTAATTCATTTTTGCCCTTCCTACATCCGAAAGGTCGTAACTTGTAGGATCGAAAAAGAGACTGTTGAAAAACTTGTGCGCCGTCTCCGGTGTAGGCGGGTTACTCGGCCGCAACCTTCTGTATATCTCAATTATCGCCTCTTCAGCATTATCTATCTTATCAATCAAAAGGGTATCCCTGATGGAGGCATTCGACCTTTCCTCATCAACGTAAATAAACCGAAGTTCCTTAATCCCCTTAGCACGCACCAGATCGAGATCTTCAAGCGCCAAGTCTTCATTACATCTCAACAATACCTCTCCGGTTTCGGGATCTGCTACATTGGAAGCGAGGATTTTCCCAATTATATCGACATCCTTAATCTGTATCCGATTGATTTTAAGTTCAGTCATTCTTTTGATATGAGTCTTGCTGTACTTTCTCATCTTTTTAATAATGACTTCACCAGTTCCGGGATCTTTAATATCTTCAGGGGCCTTCTCTCCTACGAGGGAGTCATCCACAACCATATAAAGCTTGTTACCATCTATGTATACCTTCTCAATATTGTAAAAATAACTGAGGAGGGAATCCGTAGCGGCCCCCATAGCCTTGAAAAGAATCGTCACAGGCATTTTTCTTCGCCTGTCGATTCTGACATAGAGGAGGTCTTTGGAATCAAATTCAAAATCCAGCCAGGAACCCCTTATGGGTATAATCCTTGCGGAATAAATCAGTTTTCCACTGGCAAGGGTTTTGCCTTTATCGTGATCGAAGAAAATACCCGGCGATCTGTGAAGCTGACTGACAATGACCCTTTCTGTACCATTCATGATGAAGGTACCGTTATCCGTCATCAAAGGGATTTCTCCGAAGTATATCTCCTGTTCTTTGATATCCCGGATTGTTCTCTGCCCGGAACCACGATCGGTATCAAAGACGACCAGCCTCACCACAATCTTCAAAGGAGCTGCGTAGGTCATACCCTTCTGGACACATTCCTTCACATCATATCTGACACTTCCTATCTTGTAACTCACAAATTCTAATGAACATTTCCCGCTAAAGTCAGAGATCGGGAAAACACTTCTGAATGCACCCTGAAGTCCGAAATTGCCCCTTTTCAAGGGCTCTGTATCCTTCTGAAGGAATTTTTCGTAGGACTTTTTCTGGATATCAATCAGATTGGGAATATCCATTATCTTCTTTATTCGGCCAAAATTTTTTCTAAACTCGCTCATAGTATCCTTTTGTGTTGTAAAGTTTTCTCCTCACAAACACATCATTAATTGTTCTCATTAATTTTATTACGTCTTACCTGATCTTCTACTTAACTTCTACTGTGCCTCCCACTTCCTCTATTTTTTTCTTTATATCCGCCGCCTCTTCTTTCGAAACACCTTCTTTAATCGGCTTGGGTATTCCATCAACCAGGTCTTTCGCCTCTTTCAGTCCCAAACTTGTAATAGCCCTGACGACTTTGATCACCTGAATTTTTTGATCACCAAATCCGGTCAGTATCGCATCGAATTCTGTTTTTTCCTCCGCCGGGGCCGCCTGTTCTGCCCTTGCGGAAACTTGGGCCACAGCCACGGGCGCGGCTGCGGACACACCGAATTTTTCTTCCAGTTCTTTTACCAACTCAGAAAGCTCAAGAACCGTCATTTCCTCAATGAATTTTACCACATCATCTTTTGTAATTTTACTGGCCATTTTTATTATCCTCTCCTGTATGTTTAATTTCCTGATTCTTTTTTAGTTCGATACGCGTCTAGTGCACATATGAAACTTCTCGGCACTGCGCTTAATACGTTCACGAGCGAAGCCTGGACCCCTACCATTACGGAAAGGAGCTTCCCAATAAGGACTTCTTTACCCGGCAATTCCGCCAGAGCACTAATCTGTTCTTTACTGATAAGCTTACCATCCAGTATACCTGCCCTGATCTCCAGCTCTGCATTCTTTTTGGCAAACTCGATCAGCAACTTTGCCGGCCCAACTACATCTTCGCGATTCAAGGCTATTGCCAAAGGTCCCTTGAAATACTCTTCCAATTTACTGAAATCGGAACCCTTGGATGCAATTCCGAAGAGTGTGTTTTTTAGTACCCTGAGTTCGGTACCTGATTTGCGCAAAGCATTCCTCAAAGCAGTCATCTTCTCAACATTCATCCCCGTGTAACCGGTAAGAACAGCTAATTTTGTACCCTTGAGTTGCTCATGAAGCTCAGCTACAACTTTTTCCTTAGTTCTCCGATCCACTCATTAACCTCCTTTCCTCATCAGCATAAATTTAAAGCCAGAGAACCCTACATAATACAGGAGATATTAAACATAAATGACCATTACTATGTAATTTAGAATCATTCAGTGGTCTCGGCAGGCCGACTATATCGTTTAAACTCCTGTACCTGCTGTCTCAGACTTTTTTATTGCTATATATTCCTCACATCCAGGGGATCGACTTTTACCCCCGGTCCCATGGTGGTAGAGAGCGATATACTTTTCAGGTAAGTACCTTTACTAGATGCCGGTTTTAACTTGATAATCACTTCCAAAATGGCACTGACGTTTTCACACAGCTTATCTACTCCAAAAGATACTTTCCCCACCGGACTATGTACAATACCCGCTTTTTCCACACGAAATTCCACCTTGCCGGCCTTCAGTTCCTGAACAGCCTTTGCCACATCAAAGGTGACCGTACCAACCTTTGGATTAGGCATCAATCCACGGGGACCTAAAATCTTTCCCAGTTTTCCGACATTGCCCATTACGTCCGGTGTGGCAATTACTCTATCAAATTCGAGCCATCCTGCTTTTATCTTTTCAATAATATCATCAGAACCGACAACATCGGCCCCCGCCTCGATGGCTTCCTTTTCTTTTTCCCCTTTGGCAAAAACCAATACCCTGACTGATTTCCCCAGTCCGTTCGGTAACACGACGCTTCCTCTGACCATCTGATCAGCATGCTGTGGATTCACACCCAACCGGATGGCAGCATCGACGGTTTCGTCAAACTTCGCCCTCGCCGTACTGACGACTATTTCGATAGCTTCCTTCAGGGTATACCTTTTCCCCGGTTCGACTTTCTTTTTCACTTCAATAAAACTTTTACCTTTTTTAACCATGTTACAACCTCAAATCAAGACTACTCACTCAAGAAAAAAGCTGGCATTCGCACCTTCCTCAGCAGAGTGGAGTTTTAAACACCTCAAGTTTATTCAACCTGACACTTCAATTCCCATTGACCTCGCTGTTCCTTCAATGATTCTCACTGCTCCATCCATATCAACAGCATTGAGGTCATTATACTTCACTTCTGCGATCTCCCTGACCTGTTTCGCAGTCACCGCGCCGACCTTTTCCCTCCTTGGATCCCCTGAGCCCTTGGCAATTTTTGCCGCCTGTTTGAGGAGCACGGAAGCCGGTGGAGTCTTGGTAATAAAGGTAAACGATCGATCTGCATATACTGTTATAACAACAGGAATCACCATTCCTTCCTGATTTTGAGTCATAGCATTGTATGCTTTGCAGAACTCCATGATATTTACCCCGTGCTGACCAAGGGCAGGCCCTATGGGGGGCGAAGGGGTTGCTTTTCCTGCCTTAATCTGAAGTTTTATACTCGCGATAACCTTTTTTGCCATTATGATCACCCCAACTACATTTTTTTATTTCCAACTACTTCTTTTATCAATTCTGTGCCACCTGGATAAAATCCAGTTCAACAGGCGTTGACCTGCCGAATATACTCACAATAACCCTTAATTTCCCCTTCTCCGGCTTAACTTCATCGACAATCCCATCAAAGTTTGTAAATGGCCCATCGATAATCCTTACATGATCGCCAACTTCAAACCTGAATTTTGGTTTTGGTTTCAAGGTTCCTTCATTAATCCTGGTCTTCAGGTTTTCCACATCCTTGTCGGATATCGGCGACGGTTTATCCTTGCCGCCGATAAATCCCGTAACTTTGGGTGTACCCTTGACAATATGCCATGTGTCGTCGTTCATTTCCATTCTGACGAGAATGTAGCCCGGGAAAAATTTTCTTTTGGATGTCTTCTTCTCTCCTGAAACGAGTTCTACTATATCTTCTTCAGGAATGAGAATATCGGAAAAGTACTCCTGCATCCCTGCAGCTTCGATCCTTTCCTGCAGAGAGAGTTTAACCCTGTTTTCAAATCCCGAATATGTATGAACGACATACCACTTAAATGCCATATTTTATCCTAAAACCAGCCTTATTAATTTGGCTACTCCAAAATCTACGATACCGAGATATATGGATACAATTATTACGACAATAATTACCACAGATGTGGAAGCAAGGGTTTGCCTGGGGGTCGGCCAAGTCACTTTTTTCAGCTCAACCTTTGCTTCTTTGAGAAACCGTATTATTTTTTCCGTAATTAATTTTATCCTGTCCATCGATGCAATCCCTTACCATTAAACCCAAGACCCTTCGCGCCGTTTCACTCGCTCGGGTTAATTCGACTATGCCCTTTTTCTATAACTTTGCCTTGATAAAGGCCAAGTCTCATTGAAATTAATTGGCAGGCCAGGAGGGACTCGAACCCCCAGCATCCGGATTTGGAGTCCGGCGCTCTATCCATTAGAGCTACTGGCCTGTTCGTTACATAGCATATTCTATAGACAATTGAATTTACTTAGTTTCCCTGTGAATCTTATGAGACCGGCAAAATTTGCAATATTTTTTCAGTTCCAGACGATTTTGCATGGTTCTTTTATTTTTCGTCGTGGTATAATTCCTTTGCTTGCATTCTGTACAGGCCAACGTAATAATATTTCTCATGATCATCCCATTTCCACTAAATTGGAGCCCACGACCAGGATTGAACTGGTGACCTCATCCTTACCAAGGATGTGCTCTACCGACTGAGCTACGTGGGCTAACTTGTTAATAATAGCCTCTCTATAGGAGAACTTTCACAAAGTCTTACTCTGACGGGTAAATCCCCACAGTCCAATCAATTTATTTTTAAGTCAGAAATTTATAAAATCCAAATAAAATTATACTTTTAAACCTTTGCAAGACTTTCAAAAGTCTTTGGCTTTATATGGAGCGGGAAACGGGATTCGAACCCGCGACCCTCAGCTTGGAAGGCTGACGCTCTAGCCCCTGAGCTATTCCCGCCCACTTAAACAAAACATTGAAGGTTTCCCTAAGAAATTCCCGTTACTCTCAGTTCCTGGTGGAGGGGGGAGGATTCGAACCTCCGTAGGCTGAGCCGGCAGATTTACAGTCTGCTCCCTTTGGCCACTCGGGTACCCCTCCAGATAAAATTCCCAAATCCGAGAGCTGGCGATGGGACTCGAACCCGCAACCTGCTGATTACAA
>Ga0153915_10000935_pt1 | contig 27084 bp, 23 predicted proteins | sample Opewatmetagenome_2_FD_107003 | JGI IMG/M metagenome (GOLD analysis project Ga0153915, IMG submission 107003) | Freshwater wetland microbial communities from Ohio, USA - Open water 3 Core 3 Depth 3 metaG | ecosystem: Environmental > Aquatic > Freshwater > Wetlands | place: USA: Ohio, Lake Erie...
TATTAATATAATTTTCCCTAAATTAATTCTGTAATGTTAAAACAAAAACTTTTCTCGACCATTGATTTCCATGTTACTTGTGAATGCAGCCAGGAATGTCCTTACTGCTGGGGTCCAAAGGATGTTGAAAATCCCGTATCCAATCATACAGCTCGGCTAATAATAAGGAAAATAAAGGAAATCGGCGCCCGCCGTATTGTTTTTACCGGCGGAGACCCACTGAAAAGAAAAGACACAGGTAGCCTTATAAGATATGCAAAGGAAATTGGACTTGAAGTTGCGCTCTCAACAACAGGTGATAAATTATCTTGGACATTTCTTAAGCGGTATGCACAATTTATTGATCTGATTTCTCTCCCCCTCGATGGCTCAACAGAGGGAATAAATTCCAAAACAAAAAAACCCGGGCATCTTACAGCTATTTTGAAGTCCTTGAAACTGCTGAAAAAATATCCTGATATCGATATTAAAATATGTACTCCTGTTACAAACTTTAATATTAAAGATATAACAAATATTTTAACACTCGCCGAGAATTATAAACAAGAAACAAAAGCAAAAGTCTTCTATAATATTTTTCAAACATTCCCGCGTTCTCTGAGTGAAGTTAACTGGGAAGAATTCGTGGTATCCGGCAGGGATTTTGCATCTCTAAAAAGAAAACTTTCCGGAAGAAAACGGATTAAAGTTAATTTTCTTAGTCATACTACTCTTAATAAATTGTATATGATGGTATTTCCAAATGGTAATCTTGTAATTCCCGCTGGTGAAGATTTTACAAGCTTTGGATCCTTCATCAAAATTGCTGATGTTGACGAAGCGATTAAAAGCAGTAAGTTTGATTCAGCCAAGCATTTGAAGCATAGTCGCCGGTATACCTCCCGCCGGAGTTCTCGAAGGGGGCAATTTGTGTTTCCAAAACTTGAAATTTGAAAGGTTAGATTTAATCAAATTTGATTATAAGGAAATGAAAATCTCCTTAATTATTTTTTCATGTTTATCAATTTTCCTGTCAACAAAACTATCAGCCCAAAATAGAAGCTCATTAAATGAATATAAGATTTTTGAGCTGCCTGATGTAAACGGCAGATTAGACCATATGACTATAGATTTGAAATCGGATCGGCTTTTTGTCGCTGCCCTGGGAAATGGTACAGTTGAAGTTATAGAATTAAAGAGCGGAAAAATTCTTCATTCGATAAAAGACCTGGATAAACCCCAGGGGGTGCTATATTTACCCGGAAATGATTTACTCCTTGTCACTTCTGCAAATGACGGCACTTGTAAAATTTTTAGCGCTTCAAATTTCGAATTGTTAAAGCAATTTCAATTTGAAAGCGATGCTGACAATATACGATTCGATAAAAAACGTGAAATAGCTTTTGTTGGTTTTGATTCAGGAGGAATAGCTGCTATAGATGTACTTAACTTGAAGCTCCTGTATAAAATTGTTCTACCCGCTCATCCGGAATCCTTTCAAATAGATGAAGACAATGGGAAAATGTTTGTTAATGTTCCGGACGTCAATCAGCTGATTGTTATAGATCTTGTGAAGAAAATGATAACCGAAAGAGTAAAACTTGGCATAAAAAACAATTTCCCGATGGCTTTAGATCTCAAACACCAAATAATTTTTATCGGAGTCAGAAATCCTCCTAAACTGATTTTAATCGATGCGAACTCGTTAAATATAATTTCTGAAAAAAATATATCCGGAGATGCAGACGATATCTATTACGACCAATCTGATTCTTTAATCTTTGTTTCCTGCGGCTCAGGATTTATTGATATTATTAAATTCGTAAATTATAAGGATATGTCCTTAAAAGAAGAAATTAAGACATACCCTGGTACAAGAACTTCATTATATGTACCTGAATTAAAAAAATTTTTCGTTGCCGTACGAAAGCAGGACGAAAGCAACGCCAGAATTATTGAATATTCAATCAATCCATAAAGTGTGGGTAGGAACCGTCTGAATTTAATTATTTCAATTTATCTATTATCTCATCAGTACTGCGGATTAATCCCATCCGGGGGAAAATATATTTGAGTGGATATTCATGTTCTTCTTTAGACCGGGCGGACATTGCATCATTTGCGAAGACCTGGTTGTACCCATATTCAAATGCAAAACGGGCTGTACTCTCAACTCCAAAGTTTGTTGCAATACCGCAGAGAATAATTGTATCTATACCCCGTCGCCTTAACTGGAGATCGAGTTCGGTGCCGTAGAATGCGCCCCATTGATGTTTTGTAATCAGAAAATCCGAATTTTGTACTTTCAGCTCCGAAACTAACTTGCTCCACGAAGGATCGTATCCCGAACTTCTGTAAGATGATTCTGATACAGGATGTAACGTATCCTTCAAATCCGGAGAGGGGGAGACATTTACTAAAAATACTGGCATCCCATTCCTTCTTGCTGCATCAATTATTCTTACAGCATTTTTAATTACAGTTTCCGTAGGATGTGGTTCTGTCTTTATTGTTGTAATTCCTTTTTGAAGATCGATTACGACAACAGCAGTTTTTTGGGTGTTAATTATTAATTCTTCAGGCATATTTAAAACTAAACTGCGGAAAATAAAAAGTCAAAACAGGAATGTAAGTATTCAATTATTTTAGTCGTATATCACAGTAGTATGTTGAATAGTCGGCTACCAACTACTATAAAGTTCCCCCGGCATAAGACCTGCCCTGGTTAAGAGTGGAAATTCGAATTCGTCGCCACTTAGTTGTCATTGATTGAGTATTTACTTATTTTTTTCAATACAAAATACCAACTAATCGAAGTGTCACTAAAAATCATAATATTAGTTTATAACTCAATTTAATCAGTCTATGATAAGGAGAATGGATATTTTCAGAAAACCTTTAGTCTATATTCTACTTTCTGTTTTTATCTTGTGGATATTATTATTTGAATTTGTACTCCCCCAAAACAACATTTTGCCAAGACCGGGGATTGTTCTAATAAGCATTCCGGCTCTTTTTGAAGATTATCATTTTGTTACAAACTTTATTATCACAATTTCCTCGATATACTTCCCTGGTATCCTGGCATTCCTTTTTATCTATTCCATTCGTAAATATATTTTCAAAGATTCAGGTTTTCTAAAGTACTTTATCCAGTTTGTATCTCAAATAGCAGGTTTTATCCCGTCACTGCTTGCAGTAATTCTGGTCGTATATTGGTTTCGTAATTCTTTTTTGATTGAATATTGTTTTTCATTTTTAATATCAGTGTTGTGGTGGATGATTGCACTTTATTCAGCAGGCAAAACAAGGAATGAAGATTATTTTGCTGCATTTAAATCATTAGGAGCAAATATGTCTTTTCTGGATAAATATATTCTCTGGCACGAAATAAAACCGGTAATCTTTAGAAAACTTTTCCGTTTTCATCTTAATCTTTGGTTATTAATTTTAATATTTGAATTTTTTGAGAATATGTATGGGTTTGGTACTATTTTAAAACGAACAGTTGAATATAATGACCTTTCTGCACTTGTGCTAATGAGCATAATTATCCCATTTATAATCTTTTTGGGGTACTCCCTTATAAAATATCTTGAAAATAAGTACATATTCTGGGAGGTAGAGTGATAAACCAGGAGAATATACTGGAAATATCAAATATAACTAAAATCTTTTCAGATGAACATGGGACGAAACGAAAAGTGCTTGAAGGTATTAGTTTCACTGTTCCTGTTTCTTCGCCCAAAATAACGTCAATTATTGCTCCTTTTGGGGCAGGAAAATCTACCCTTTTTAAAATTATAGCTGGGATTGAAACAGCGACAAAAGGGGAAGTAATTCTTAAAAAAGAGAAATATTTACAACCAAATGGTAAAATAGTGTTAATTCCTGAAAGATCTTCAACTCTTCCCTGGTTAAATGTGCGAAAAAATATAGAGTTACTATATAGGCTCGAAACTTGTAGAAAAAATAATGGGAGTCATGATATTAATGAATTAATTGCCTTAGTTGGATTATCAGGATATGAAAATCATTATCCCTATAACAGCAGTTTTGGATTCAGATTCCGGATAAGTCTCGCAAGGGCATTGTTATTAAATCCCATTGTTCTTTTACTTGATGATTGTTTCAGGAAGATGGATGTAGCCACAAGAGAGGAAATCTATAATCTTCTGGAATTTGTTTCTAAAAAAGTCGATACTCATTTTCTATTAGCGACTACAAATATTATCGAAGCGATAAGGTTATCAGGAAGAATATTACTGATGAGTAAGGCACCCGGAAGAATTTATAAGGAAATTTATGTAACAGATGAACATATCACCGATTATAATGACAGCAGGTTTAATAAATATCGACAGTCAATTGAAAAAGCTTTTAGTGAGGAAAAACAGCTTGGAAGTATAAATTTTTCCATTTAATCGATAAATAAAGATAGTTAAACTTAATTTTTTATTTTAAAAACAAAATTCCATGCAGGATAAAATAGACGACCTTCTTAAAAATAAGGAGCATGCCAGGCTCGGTGGCGGCATAAATCGGATGGAAAGCCAGCATAAAAAAGGAAAGCTTACCGCACGTGAAAGAATTGAATTGCTTGTGGATGAAGGCAGCTTCGAGGAAATTGACATTTTCGTTAAACACCGTGCTACCGATTTTGGTCTCGATAAACAACATTACCCTGGAGATGGAGTGGTAACCGGGACGGCAAAAATTGACGGAAGGCCAATTGCGTTATTCAGTCAGGATTTTACCGTTTTTGGTGGTTCACTATCAGAGGCGCACGCTGAAAAAATCGTGAAGGTGATTAGGCTTGCCATGAAGATTGGAATCCCAGTTATCGGTCTTAATGATTCCGGCGGCGCAAGAATTCAGGAAGGAGTGGTAAGTCTCGGAGGTTATGCGAATATATTTCTCCTGAATACTCTTGCTTCTGGAGTGGTGCCTCAGATTTCTGTAATAATGGGTCCTTGTGCCGGAGGTGCTGTTTATTCACCGGCAATAACCGATTTTGTATTCATGGTGAAAAATACAAGCTATATGTTCGTAACAGGTCCAAACGTTGTCAAGACTGTTACCCATGAAGATGTCAGTTTTGAAGATCTTGGTGGTGCAGACACTCACGCTTCGAAGTCAGGTGTTGCTCATTTTACATATGAAAATGAAGTTGAGACGCTCTTAAATGTACGCAAACTGATGAGTTTTCTTCCACTTAATTTTATGGATAGAGCTCCGGAAAAAGAATATGATCATTCACAATTGCAGCAGGTTTCTGAACTAGATACGATAATACCTGATAATCCGAATAAACCCTATGATATGAAAGAAGTGATATCATTAATAGTAGATGATGGTGATTTTTTTGAAGTTCAGTCTGCATTTGCCGAAAATATTATTGTTGGATTTGCCAGAGTCGGGGGAATACCGCTTGGGATAGTTGCAAATCAGCCGGCTGTTCTGGCAGGAGTTCTTGATATAAATGGTTCTGATAAAGCAGCAAGATTTGTGAGATTTTGTGATGCATTCAATATTCCACTTCTGGTGCTTGAAGATGTACCGGGATTTTTACCCGGAACTGAACAGGAATGGAACGGCATAATCAGGCATGGTGCAAAATTGTTGTATGCATTCTGCGAAGCTACGGTACCGAAAGTGACTGTTATTACCCGGAAAGCCTATGGCGGTGCATACGATGTTATGAATTCAAAGCATATAAGAGGAGATTTTAATTATGCCTGGCCTTCAGCTGAAATTGCCGTTATGGGTCCTAAGGGTGCTGTGGAAATTATATTTAAAAAGGAGATTTCCGCAGCTAAAAATCCTGATGCAGAATTGGAAAAAAAATTGTCTGAATATATAGATAAATTTGCTAATCCCTATAAAGCAGCCGAACGCGGCTATCTTGATGATATTATTCTGCCGCGTGATACGAAAATAAAACTGGTAAATGCATTTGATTTATTGAAAAATAAAGTTGATAAAAATCCAAATAAAAAACATGGAAATATCCCTTTATAGTATTAAATGTTGATAAGTGCTTGTAATTTAATCTATTAAAGGGATTATTTAACTTTTTACTTGATAAAGTATGAACATAAACTTATATTCGCAAAAATAAATTAAGGAGTGGTGAATGAAGCATAAATTCTTACCATTGATTGTTATTTCTTTATTTGCTCTGTTGCTAACATCCTGCGGAGGAAATAAAGAAATAACAAGAGATACAAACTCTTCAGAAGATAATACTTCAATTAAAACAGGGGGGATCGTTTCGGAAATGTTGGAGCAGGCGAGACAATATTATATCTCGGCTCTTGCTAAACAGGATATCAATAGTACTTCCGAAACAGTGAACAATTACGAATCAGCCCTGACAATAATAAATAATTTGAGCTATTACCCGGGAATTGAGGAAAATGAAGCTTACATTGAATTGGAAAAATCAATAATAGACGATTACCGTAAGTACCTCGATAGATTACCCGAACTTCCCGTCGAGGTTTCATTTGCCGCGCTTGAGGAATGGATGGGGAAAAATATGCCAGATGAACAATTTTCCCTTAAAGATAAAACTAATAAAACTTCCACTATAATCGCCGCTGATGTTCCTCTTGAGGTGAATTCTTCCGTGGAACAATGGATTGAATACTTCACAGATAAGGGACGGAAACATATGGAACTCTGGCTTCAGCGTTCCGGCCGTTACTTCCCGATGATGTCAAAAATATTTAAAGAAGAAAACGTTCCCCAGCAATTGATTTATTTAAGCATGGTTGAGAGTGGGCTGAATCCTGTTGCACGTTCATGGGCAAGTGCTGTCGGCTTGTGGCAGTTTATAAAATCAACCGGACGCATGTACGGACTGGAATCAGGTTTTTATTTCGATGAAAGACGTGATCCTGAGAAATCTACCCGTGCAGCTGCAAAACACCTGAGAGATCTTTATGCTGATTTGAATAACTGGTATCTTGTACTTGCTGCCTATAACGCAGGTGAAGGAAGAATTACCCGTGCAATCAGTAGGGCAGGCGATAGCGATTTTTGGGCGATAAGCAGGTATCTGCCTCGTGAAACAAGAAGCTATGTTCCGCAATACATCGCAGTGTGTATTATTGCAATGAATCCCGAAAAGTACGGTTTTAAGAATATACAGATGGATAAACCATATGAATATGAGACCTGTAAAGTAGATGAGGCAGTTGACTTGAATTATATCGCTCAAAGCATAGGTACTGACCTGGAAACTCTGCTCGATATGAATTCCGAATTGACACAAATGAGTACCCCACGGAATTATCCGGGTGGCTATGATTTAAAAGTTCCAAAAGGAACCTCAGGAACGCTTCTAGTCAGTCTTAAGAATATTCCCGATTATGCAAAAAGAAATTTCCTTGCTCATACTATAAGAAGAGGGGAAACGCTCAGAAGCATTGCTTCACGTTATGGTATTTCGGTAAATGCACTGGCTGACGCCAATAATATTTCAGTCAGATCACATATTTATCCTGGTGTCCTTCTGAAAATCCCGGTTTCCGATTTTTCTGACAGAAATTTTGCGTACAATACAAATACAGAAGAAGCCGATGAAAACGAGAACGGTAGTGATGAGTATGTATCTCCTTATACAGCCTTGCTGAAAAATAATGTTGTGAAGGATAATGATACAACAGGCGGGGAAGATAATATTATTGCCACAGTTAATGATGAAAATGAAAAAGATACTACGCAGAATGAGAAAGTAATTACCGGTGAAGATGGTTCAACTCTTGCTGTCATTCCTGCCGGTAAGGTTGCTGTTTCTTATACTGTGAAAAAAGGTGAAAGCCTCCTTGGTATTGCCGACCTGTTTAATGCCAGGGTGAGCGACCTGAGGAACTGGAATAATATTTCTTATATAAGAACTGTAACAGTCGGTCAAAAACTCGTGGTTTATGTACCCCGTGAGAAAAAAGATTTCTATGCAAGTCTTGATAATCAGACTCCGGTTGAGAAATCAGTTACCAAATCCAATGATAAAAAAGTATCATCATCGTATGTTTATCACCGGGTTAGAAGAGGTGAAAATCTTTTCGCTATAGCGAGAAAATTTGGAGTGAGCGTTAGTGAAATACTTGACTGGAATCATCTGTCGGGAAATACAATATTTTCCGGACAGAATTTAAAAATATATACCGATAGGACAGTAGTTGCGGATAATACATCCAATGTTTCCCGTCCGAATCTTTATAGATATAAAGTAAGAAAGGGTGATACTGTAAGCGAAATAGCCGATAAATTCGGGGTTTCTATTTCACTGATCAGAACCTGGAATGGTTTGAGGGGAGATCGTATAATGTATGGACAGACCTTAAAAATATATTCTTCCGGTAATGTTTCTTCCCTGGGAGATGTCACCACCCGGAATTCGGCAAACTTGAATTATTATAAGGTAAAACCCGGAGATTCAATCGGTAAGATTGCTGAACTTTACAGAGTTTCCGCGTCGAGCATACGGAATTGGAATAAACTCAGAAGTAATAAAATTCTTGCAGGTACCAGACTTAAGATTTATTCTGATGCCGATGTTAATGATGTTCCTGAAACCATCCATAGAAGTGGGAACGGGATTCATACAGTATCCAACGGTGAAACTCTTTATTCGATCGCAAGAATGTATTCCACTACTGTAGAGAACTTGAGAAGAATCAACAAGCTTTCCACCAATAAGATTGTTCCCGGTCAAAAACTTCGGGTTGAGTAAATTTGATCGCTTTGTTTTTATAAATACAAATTCTAAATTTGTAACGGAGGTATTTACAAAAAAAGATTTTTGAAATTTTGATTGAGCCGTTAGGGGTGTTATCCCGACATAATCGGGATGACTGAGAGCATACCCTAAAACCTGATCTGGGTAATTCCAGCGTAGGGAAACGGGCTAAATAGCCTGCATAGGGAATAATTAAGTGTTTAGCCGTTTCTAACAGAACGGCTTTTTTATTTTGGAGGTAAAAAAATGAAATACTTGATTATTCTTTTTTTATTTTTAAATGACATTGCTTTTCCGCAGAATCTAAGTATAAAAGGAAAAGTAGTGGATTCAGAAACACTTCTTCCTCTTCCTGCAGCTAATCTGATCATTGTTGGTAGGAGTGTGGGTGCTGCTGCGCAAAATGATGGAAGTTTTACATTATCCGGCAATTTTTATCGGGATGATACCCTGAAGGTTAGTTACGTGGGGTACTTATCAAAACTATTTACACTTGAAAATGTAGATTTGGAAAACCTTGTAGTAAAGCTTACGCCGGGGATCATACCATCACAAACAGTTTTTGTTGAAGGGAGCATCGGGAAAAAAGGAATAACTCCTGTCACTTTTGATGTAGTCGATAGAAATCAGATAGAAAAGGATTATACAGTTCAGGATATTCCGGAATATTTAGGTACACTACCATCAACGACATTTTATTCTGAAAACGGAAATGGAATCGGGTATAATTATTTAAGCATAAGAGGGTTTGATCAGAGAAGAATATCTGTATCAATAAACGGTATCCCTCAAAATGATCCTGAAGATCATAATGTATACTGGCTTGATTTCCCTGATATCCTGGCTAGTACTGATTTAATTCAGGTTCAGCGGGGAGCGGGAAGCAGCGCTACAGGGTATCCGGCAATAGGAGGTAGTATAAATATTATAACTTCTACCTTTACCAATGACCCTCAAACTAACTTCTTCGTAGCGGCGGGAAGTTATAATACAAGAAAATATAGCGCTTCCGTCTCGAGTGGATTAATGGATAAAAAATATTCTTTTTATGCAAAACTGTCTCAGATTCTAAGCAGCGGATACAGGTCGAATTCATGGGTTCAGTTTAATTCGTATTACCTTTCGGCTGTAAGGTATGATGATAACCTTACAACTCAATTGAATTTTTACGGGGGACCTGTAGCTGACGGACTCGCTTATACAGGTTTACCGAAATTTGTAATAAAGAATAAGGAATTAAGAATAGCTAATTATTCTGATTGGGGAGCAGATGAGAATGGTTATACCTACACTGTTCAAAGAAGACCATCGGAAATTGAAAATTTCTCCCAACCTCATTATGAACTGTTGACTGAATTCAGAGTTAATGATGCTCTTACACTAAATTCCGCATTATTCCTAGTGATAGGTGATGGCTTTTTTGATTATGATGGTTCGTGGGCTGATACAACGTATTTAAGATTGACGAGCCAGTACGGTTTCCATCCTACTCAAAATCCGTCTAATGTTTTAATTCGCGCCCAGGTTGATAATACTCAATACGGCTGGATTCCAAGACTCAGTTATAAACACAAGAATGGTGAATTGATTATCGGAGGTGAATTCAGGAAACATAGATCCGATCATTGGGGTGGGATAAATTATGGGGAAAATCTGCCGCTGGGTCTGACAAAAAGTTATTACTATTATTTTTACAACGGAGGCAAGGATATTATAAACGGATTTGTGCACGAGGAATATAATTTGAATACGATGCTGAACCTTTTAGGCGAACTGCAGGTTGCTTATCATAAGTATCGTTTATTCAATGAAAAATATCTGGGACACGATTTTTCAGTCAGTAATGTCTTCCTTAATCCGAGATTGGGAATAAATTCCAGGTTTACTGAAAATTTTAATGTATACCTTTCCTTTGCGAGAGTATCAAGAGAACCGAGATTATCAAATTACTATGAAGCCGAGGAATCGAGCGGTGGTGCAACTCCACAGTTCGCTCTGAATCCTGGCGGTACTTATAATTATAATGACCCTCTTGTTAAACCTGAAACAATGAATGATCTTGAACTCGGTTCATCTCTGAATTTGCAGGATATTTCTCTTACTTTAAACATTTTTTATATGCTCTTCAATAATGAAATCGTTAATAATGGTCAGGTGGACAGATTTGGACAACCGATTACAGGTAATGTCAAACGCACAGTTCATACAGGTGTTGAATTTTCCGGAATTGTCAATTTGTTAAATGGGCTGCAAATTATTGGTAACACTACTTTAAGCAGAAATACAATTGAGGATGGACGGCAATATCTGGCGGCCGATGAATATATCGACCTGAGCGGGAATAGGGTCAGCGGATTTCCCGATTTTCTTGCAAATATTGGATTAAATTATAATAACAGCGGAATATTTTTTCAGTTAGTTGGAAAATATGTTGGAGCATTCTTTTCAGATAACTTTGATACCAGGATTTCCGGGTACTTAAAACTTCATCCCGATTTTATTTCATATACGGATAATAAAAATGATGCCTACTTTAATGCAGATTTTACCGCCAGTTATGAGTTTAAACCTTTTAGTGCTCTGAATAATTCTAAAATATTTTTACAGATTAATAATATTTTTAATAATCTGTATTCAGCAAATGCAATAGGTCCTGAATTTTTCCCTGTAGCAGAAAGAAATTTTCTTGCCGGAATTCAGGTTGGGTTATAAGTGATAATATCTAATAGGAATCATTTTTGAAAAAATGTATCATTCTTGCAAACGGAAAAACACCCGCAAAAAATGTAATTAAATATTTACAAAATATCGGGTATACAGCTTTATTATGTGCTGATGGCGGAGCGGATAGTGCTAAAAAATCAGGATTTGTCCCGGATTATATAATTGGGGATTTTGATTCGGTTAAGAAAGAAACTCTCCGGTATTTTAAAAACAAATCTGATATAATCCGCATTAAAAGCCAGAATGATACCGATGTCGAAAAATGCATGAAGTTCGCAATTAAAAAGAACTATAAAGAAGTGATGCTGCTTGGTGCTGTAGGGGATCGCCTTGATCATAGTTTTTGTAACCTGGGAATCGTACTTAAATTTTTTCATAAAATTAAAGTGAGAATAATTTACGATAGATCAATCCTTACACCTTATGCCGGTAATGTAGAATTAATTACAAAAAAAGGAGAAATAGTTTCCCTGTACGGTATAAATGATAAAACGAAAATAACTTCACACGGATTGAAATATCCATTGAACAAAACTTCGCTTCCTTTTGGGAAAAAGGAGAGTACAAGTAATGTTGCTCTCAGGGATTCTGTAAAACTAAGTATTGAAGGAGGAATCATATTCGTTATCAGGGAATTTAATCTGCTTAAAAAGCATGGTCTCATTTAATCCTCTCGATATAATCATAATTATTCTTTTTTTCGGGATTGTTTTGCTCATTGGTTTTATTTCCGGCAGGTATACAAAAACCGATGCTGACGATTACCTTTTATCGGGGAGAAAAGTGGGACTCATTTTATTTATCCTTAATAATGTCTCTGCCTGGTATGGGGGAATACTTGGAATCGGTGAATTCACTTATAGATACGGAATTGCAAGCTGGTTTACTCAGGGATTTCCGTATTACTTTTTTGCATTTCTGTTTGCAATTTTCTTCGCTAAGAAAATTCGTTCAGCCTCGCTCTTTACGATACCGGATAAAATTACTGTTATATATGGAAAAACAGCAGGCTTGATTTCGGCTGTTCTTGTTTTTGTGCTGGTATCACCTGCCCCGTATATTTTGATGACTGCCAATTTGATTTCGTTAATATTTCATACTGGAATTATTCTTAGTCTCTTTATATCAGTTTTCCTTTCGATGATATACCTCCTGCAGGGAGGATTTCGCTCAAATGTATTCACTGATTCTTTCCAGTTTTTTATAATGTTCGGTGGTTTTGTGCTTATGCTGATATTCTGCGGGATATATCTTGGCGGATATAATTATCTCACTTTGTCGTTACCTCCAACCCACCTTGAACTGACTGGCGGAGCCTCCCCTTTATTTATTACGGTCTGGTTTCTTATTGCATTGTGGACTTTCGCAGACCCCGGATTTCACCAGAGATGCTATGCGGCCAAATCTGGAAGCATAGCAGCAAAAGGAATTATTATATCAATATTCTTTTGGGCTTTATTCGATTTTTTAACTACTTCTACGGGTTTGTTTGCCAGAGCAAGTCTTCCGGAAATTGAGAAACCTGTTTTGTCATATCCGCTGCTTGCAGAAAAAATTTTACCCGCCGGAGTTAAGGGGATATTCTACGCCGGAATGTTTGCAACAATAATATCGACCGCCAATAGTTTTCTTTTTCTAAGCGGGACAACAATCGGCAGAGATTTTATATATCGAATTCGAAAAGGGAGTAACGAAAAAAGATTAAAATCCTATACGATCGTCGGATTAATAATAAGCGGACTTCTTTCCATTCTCCTTGCTTATGAAATACCATCGGTAATACAAATCTGGTATACGCTCGGTTCGCTTTGTATTCCGGCGATAATTCTTGCGGTTATTAGTTCTTATTATCCGAAATTCAAAATAAAAAAGGAAATTCTGATCACCGAAATGATTATTGTGGTTTGTATCAGCTGTACATGGTATATTTTAAGAGACATCGGAGTTATTAAAGGTATCATATATGAAATTGAACCTATGATAGCAGGTTTGGTAATAGGAGGGTTGATTCATTTCTATGGAATTATTCGGAGAGTGTAATTTTATTCTGATTTGTCTATGGTTGCCGTTTTGCGGTGAATTAAGGAGAGAATGATTGAACCTGCAATTAATGCAATTATTATCCCGAGTGAAATTTCTGTCGGTATATGATAAATATCTGATAACATCATCTTTAGACCAACATACAACAAAATAATTGCAACACCATATTTCAGGTAAGTAAATAAATCGACTATACCCGCAAGAGCGAAATACAAGGCTCGTAATCCAAGGATTGCAAATATATTTGATGTTATAATTACGAATGTATCCCGGGTTATAGCGATTATAGCAGGTATGGAATCTACCGCAAAAACAATATCCGAGGATTCTATCAGGAGAAATGTAAGGAATAAAGGTGTAGCATAAATTGTCCCGCTTCTTTTTGTAAAGAATTTCTTTCCCTTATAATCGGGGAGAATATTTAAGTATTTTCTTATGAATTTGATAATGGGATGTTTTTCAAGATTAATCTCTTTATCGCCGCCGAATGCCATTCTGTAAGCACCATATAACAATATCAAACCAAAAATATAAATAATCGGCTGGAACAGATTTAGTAACCCTACGCCGATCAGTATAAATATAATTCTAAATACAATTGCGCTGAGAATTCCCCATTTAAGTATATGGGGCTGGTTCTCCGGTGCAATCCCCATGACTTTAAATATCATAAGAAAAACAAAAAGGTTATCCACCGAAAGAGAGTATTCTATAAGGTACCCCGTTATAAATTCCAGGCTTCTCTGCGGGCCCTTAAAAAGGAAAAAATGAATCGCAGCAGAAAATAGCAGAGCGGTACAAATCCATATACCGCTCCACATAATACTTCTTTTTAATCCTAATTTTCCTTGTCTGTGCTCGGTTGCATACAAATCAATAAAAATGATTATTGCAGCAATTATAGCAAAGACAATCCAGAAAGTGATTTCATTGTACAAGTTACACGCCCGGTATTAAGGTAATAAAATACCTATTGCGAGTACTGTAGTCCAAAGACCGTTCTTATCGCCTTCTGCAGATTGCGTGATATTAAAGGATCTTACGATCTTGCCTGACATTTTATACATATTTTCTCTTTCACTCCAGTCAGTATCTGGATTAAATTCAACACCAAGGGTAGTTGCAAGCATTGTAGCTGCAAGATCCTCGGCATATTCGCCAGCAACTTTTTCTGTTTCTCCGAATGGATGATGCTCAGACAGATACCCGTACTGACCGGGATCTGCGGGAAGAGCCACTCCGATTGATGCTGCAATCAGCCGGTTCGGTTCATTCGTAGAGTTGCGAGCAATAACTGCGAAAGTAATCTGTCCGGGTGACAGCTCTTTTAGTCCTTCTTCCTTGCTTATTTTTTTACAGCCCCCCGGATATATACTGCTGACAGTTACCAGGTTGCAAATCTCTACTCCTGCATTCCTGAGAGCGAGCTCAAATGAGGCTAGATATTCTTTATGTCTTCCTACCCCTTTTGTGAAGAAAATTTTAGATGGTACATACAATATATCATCTCCTTTCTGACTTACACTATGATTTTAATAAATTTTCTTTTTCCTACTTTAAGAATTTTGATTTTATCTAGTGTTAATTGTGCATTTATGTCGGTGATTTTATCGCTGTCAATTGAAACGCCGCCTTGAACGACCAGTCTTCTTGCCTCTGCTTTAGAGGGAGCAAAATTCACTTTTACAAGAAGATCAAGAATCCCGATTGTTGTGCCCTTATTTATTCTGAATTCAGGGACATCTTCCGGTACCTCTTTCTGAATAAATATTTTGTCGAATTCTGCTTCCGCTTCTTCAGCAGCCTTTTTGTTATGGTACATTGTGATCAGAACTTTCGCAAGATGTCGTTTTAAGTTCCGGGGATTAACTTTCTTCTCATCCAATTTTAATTTTATATCTTGAAGTTCCTTGTTCGGAATATTTGTGGCAAGCTCAAAATAGGTATAGATTAATTCGTCAGGTATAGAAAGTGTCTTCCCGAACATTTCTTTGGGTGTTTCTGAAATTCCGATATAATTATTGTAGGACTTACTCATCTTCTCGACACCATCCGTGCCGACAAGAAGCGGCATAGTGAGAATAACCTGGGGCTCAACACCAAATTCACGCTGGATATCCCTGCCGACAAGCAGGTTAAATTTCTGATCGGTTCCTCCAAGTTCAACATCGCTTTTAATTGCTACAGAATCCATAGCCTGGGCAAGAGGGTAGAGCAGTTCGTGCAGACTGATTGGTTCGCCGTTCTTGTATCTTTTTGTAAAATCATCTCTCTCGAGCATTCTTGCTACAGTATATTTCGAAGATAAACGGATAACATCTTCAAAACTCATCTTTCCAAGCCACTCAGAATTATAAACTATTTTCGTTTTTTCTTTGTGAAGTATTTTTGATGCCTGTTCAAAATAAGATTCTCCGTTTATCCTTGTTTCTTCGAGTGAAAGTGAAGGCCGCGTAACATTTCTTCCCGAAGGATCACCGATCATTCCTGTGAAATCCCCGATAATTAGGATTGCCTGATGCCCCAGTTCCTGAAATTGAGCAAGTTTTCTGAGAACAACTGAGTGTCCGATATGAAGATCCGGTCTGCTGGGGTCACACCCGAGTTTTATATTAAGCGGTTTGTTTTCCTTAAATGAACTTTCTAATTTCTTTACGAGTTCATCTTCAGGAATAATTTCAAATGAACCCCTCCTAATAACATCCATTTGTTCGTTTATGTTGGGAAAACGCGTTTTAATCAAAGTCTTCCCCGGGGTATGATTGTATGTTTGTATGACTGTATGAACACATAAATAACCTGATGTATCTATTAGTTGATTTCATATGTTTCTATTTGTTCTTTCAAAATATAGTCGTTTTTCCATTTGTCGTTCTCTTTTAATTTTGAAATGTGGGTACGGTTCAGTCTTATTAGTTTATTTTCAAGGGAATAATGTTTTACATCATACTCATCAAACCATAATAAATCAATATCATCCGAATTGGTCAAAGCAACGATTTGGGAATAATTTTCTCCCAACGAGGCAAGAGCGACAGACAAAAATTGAATGTTTTCTTTGATAGAACGTCTGCAATATCCTTCAGAAATATTTGATGAAACTGAAAAAATTGAATCCTCAATCCTCGCCTTCACTTTATACAATACTTTATTAAGTGTTTCTATGTTATTTTTAACAAAAGCAAACAAATTAATAGCTTCCTGCCAAACAACCAGATCTCTGTTACCCCTATTAATATTTTTATTACTATTGAGCTTATTTTTTAACTCCTCTTTCATTCATTTCTCCAATCTAACACTCACCTTAATCATACATCCATACAATCATACTTCCATACTTCCAGTATCGCTGCTCCTGTATACTCACGCATCCTCAATATTTTACCCCTCGCTCTTGTTCCCGTTGTGCATCTCTCTTTGCTATAGCCTCTCTCTTATCATATACTTTTTTACCTTTTGCAAGAGCAAGTTCTACTTTAACTTTCCCGTTTTTGAAATATAGTCTCAATGGTATCAAAGTTAGTCCCTTTTCTTTTACTCTGCCGATAAGTTTTTTAATCTCACTCTTATTCAGAAGCAGCTTACGGGTCCGCATCGGTTCATGGTTATTAATATTTCCTTGCTCATATACACTGATATGAGAACCGTACAGCCAGACCTCGCCATCTTTAAGGTTTGCGTAACTATCGACAAGATTAGCTTTTCCCTGTCTTAGTGCCTTCACTTCAGTCCCCTGAAGGACAATTCCGGCTTCGTATGTCTGTAGAATTGTATACTCGTGTCTTGCTTTTCTGTTAACCGTTATATTCTTTTCCTCAGTTTCCTTAGCCATTGTCCCGGGAAAATAGGTTATTAAATTCTTTTAAAAACTGATATTCCAAAAATTAAGTAACAAATGTAATATTATTCTAAATAAAATTATAGAGAAGTTGGAAGGAATCAATGAAAAATTTTTAATAGAAGTTTTTCATACCGCCATGCAGCCATCCGACCTTAGCATGGCCGGCCGTCAACCAAATATTGCATAAAAATGACTTGGGCAAAAGCGTAAGGAACCCAAAGTTAAGGGGGCTTTCATTTGCAGTTCCAATAAATGGATTTAAATATGTGGTCAGCGACTCTTGCGGGAAAAGTAGTGATGAAATTATAAGTGATAATAGTAGTATCCTATAGGGCATCCTGTTATTCTTCTATGGATTTAACTATATAAATAAAATATATGCGCAAATGAGTACAAAAAATCCGGAATTTTTTCAGTATCATGATATCATTCCTTACATTTGGTTATCACTGGTTTTCCTAGGTCCTGAATTCATTTATTCTTTGGGAAAAATGAAATCGATTAATCAATCTCTAATTAATATATTTTTTCTGGAAAATATTATTTACTAATCTATAATAATTATATGAAGAAAAACATAAAGAACATTAAGTTCATTGCTTCCAAAAGTTCGGGTGAAGTCAGCGGTATAGTCATCTTACCTGAAAAATTTAACCTATTCCTTGTACTTGCTCACGGAGCCGGTGCAGATATGAATCACTCATTTTTGGAAACTATTTCCGGTTACCTTGCTGATGAAGGAATTGCTACATTAAGATATAATTTCCCATACACTGAAAATAAGAAAAAGCGTCCTGATTTTTCTCCTGTCTTAATTGAAACTGTACGCTCCGCAGTAAACATAGCACAGCAATATTCTGAAAATGCGTCGATAATTGCCGGGGGTAAATCGATGGGAGGCAGAATGACTTCTATGGCAGCATCTAAGAAACTGCTCGAAAAAATCAAAGGAATAGTGTTCTTCGGATTTCCGCTTCACCCTGCAGGAACACCATCAGATGAAAGAGCGGAACATTTAAATCATGTTAATTTACCGATGCTTTTTCTTCAGGGCACGCGGGATAAACTTGCTGACCCTAACCTTCTGAAACCTGTCATTAAAAATCTGGGTGAAGATGCGTCTCTTGAAATAATCGACGGAGCCGATCACTCTTTTCACGTTCTTAAAAGTTCGAACTTGAGTGATGACGAAGTAGTTAGAATACTGGCGAAGAAAGTCAGGGAATGGGGAAGCAGGTTGAATTAATTTTGAATTTTAAAATAATTTGTTAATTTAATTTACCTCCTAGTTTAAATTTTAACCCCTTAATAAGTTGATGCCCGGTGAAATATATATTCCCGAACATTTATAATTCTTCAGATCGCTCTATTAATTTCCATTCGGAAATACATAGATAATTATGCACAAAATACGCACGTAATACGCACATAATACGCTTTTCTCTGTCTAAAACAATTCACATTGAAGTAACTTTACACTAATATTTATATACTCACTTTAAACATTCTCACTCTTTCCCTATTTTAACCAAGCTATTTTTAGGTTTCTTGATGTACAAACCGAAATTTCATTCCTTCATTTTTCTCCTTTTCACCTTTCTATTATTTGGATGCCAGCACAAAGAACCCGAAAATGAAATTGTTATATGGCATAATATGCGTCCTGAGGAAAAAAATATTCTGCAGAGACAGATTGATGAGTATATGAAGCTGCATCCCGGTATAAAGATAATACAGCTTTATAAGGAAACCGAAGAAATGCGTTCGGGTTATATTGTAGCTGCAATAGGGGGACAGGGTCCCGATCTTATTTACGGACCATCAGATCAGGTCGGACCATTTGCGGATATGGAAATTATAAAACCTCTCGAGAATGTTTTTTCAAAAGAATACCTCTCTCATTTTAATGAAAAAGCACTGATTACATATAAGGGACATCTATGGCAGCTTGCGGATAAACTTGGAAACCATCTTACACTTGTTTATAATAAAAATCTTGTTCCGGTTCCGCCTAAGACGGATAAGGAATTAATCGAGATAGGTAAAAAACTTACTGTCGACAAAAACCATGACGGCAGAATTGATCAATATGGTCTCGTATGGAATTATACCGAACCTTATTTCTTTATTCCGTTCCTGACTGGTTTTGGGGGTTGGGTTCTCGACAGCACAAATACTCCAACCTTAAATACACCGGCAATGATAAATGCCCTTAAATTTATTGGCAACCTCCGCGATAAATATAAAATTATACCCGGTGAAGCTGACTATGATATCGCTGATGTACTTTTCAAAGAAGGTAAAGCCGGAATGATTATTAATGGCGACTGGTCATGGTCAAGCTATGGAAATGCAGGAATAAATTATGGTATCTCTGTACTTCCCATCATTACTGAAACAGGGAAGTACGCTACTCCAATGGTTGCCCCCAAAGGATATTCTATTAATATAAATGTAGGTGGGGGAAAATTAGGCCAAATTAAAGATTTACTCGAATTCCTGATGAGTCCCGAAAAACAGCTTGAAACTGCTGTTGAGGTTAAAACCTTCCCGAGCAGAAAAGAACTCTACTCTGATCCAAAGCTTGCAAACGATGAGATCTTTATAAATTCAAAAAATCAGATTGACCATGGGGTTGCTCTCCCCATTGTGACAGAAATGCGAGCAATCTGGGATGCAATGCGTCCTGCTTACCAGGCTGTGCTTGGAGGTGTGATTACTCCTGAGAAAGCTGCCAGGCAGATGCAGGATGAGGCAATCAAAAAAATAAAAGAGATGAGAGAAGATTATGAAGATCCGGTCGGTAGAACGATCGTTTATGCAATTTTCCTTTTAGCCATAATAGCTATTCTTTTCTTTACAAGAAAAAGTATCATTGCATTTTTTAAAAACTTCATGAGGGACAGGTTTGCATATTACCTGCTGCTCCCCGCAATGCTGATAATGCTTGCAGTAATAATGTACCCATTCGTCTATAATCTTATTCTTTCTGTTTCAAATATGAACCTGGAGCATATAAATGACTGGAGCATCGTCGGATTCTATCAGTATGTAAAGGTCTTTTCCGAACCCCAATTCTATACATTCTTTGTGAAAACTATTATATGGACAGTCTCAAACATAATTTTTCATGTTGTTCTGGGAGTTACTCTTGCACTCCTTATTAACAGGAAACTCCCCGGTTCAGGAATCTTCCGTACACTTTTAATACTGCCATGGGCTATTCCGCAGTACATTGTTGCCTTAACCTGGCGCGGTATGTTTAATTATGAATATGGCGCAATAAATTTGATACTTGTTAAGTACCTTTCTATGTCACCGGTGGAGTGGCTCAAATCCCCTGTGGAAGCATTTATGGCCGTAATCATTACCAATATATGGCTGGGATTTCCATTTATGATGATAATCGCTCTCGGAGCTTTGCAAAGTATTCCTAAAGAATTATATGAGGCTGCAGATATTGACGGTGCAAAATGGTATCATAAATTAAAATCTATAACGATTCCTCTTATAAAACCCGTGATGATTCCGGCAATCACACTCGGAGTGATATGGACATTTAATAATATCAATGTCGTCTGGCTGGTCAGTAATGCCGGTGAACCGTCGGATAAAACTCATATTTTAGTTTCATTTGTTTATAAAGCAGCATTTAATTTATACAGGTATGGATATGCAGCAGCATTCAGTGTGGTTATATTTTTGATCCTGCTGAGTTTTGGCTTAACATTCTTAAAAAGAACTAAAGCTACGGAATCTATTTATTAATAAATTATTCTTTGTGTCTTTATGCCTTCGTGGCAATTCAAATTGTATAATATTATGAATAGAAAAAAAACATTCGCTGATATTCTAACTTACTTATTTCTTATTATTTTTACACTTGCAGCTCTTTATCCTGTAATAAATGTCTTTACTATCTCAGTAAGACCAAATGACAGACTGCTTTCTACTTCATTATCTATAATTCCGGAAAACGCATCTTTCAAACAATACATTGAACTCTTTACAAACAGACCTTTCCTTTTATGGGTATGGAACTCAACGATTGTATCATTTGTCGTAACAGTAACCGGTGTCGCTCTTGCATCGACTGCCGGGTACGCAATTTCAAGATTTAAATTTGTAGGTAAACAGGCGAGTATGCTTGGTCTGCTGACAACACAAATGTTTCCCGCAACAATGCTTCTTCTTCCGATGTATATCATGCTGATCAAATTGGGATTAATAAACAGCTACCTTGGAATAATAATAGTATACTCCGCTACAGCATTACCTTTTTGCGTATGGCAGATGAAAGGCTACTACGATACCATTCCAATGAGTCTTGAAGAAAGTGCCAGGATTGATGGATGCAACAGGTGGCAGGCTTTCTATAAAATTATATTTCCCCTCGCTGCACCGGCACTCGTTATAACAGCTTTATTTTCCTTTATGACTGCCTGGTCTGAATATATAGTGGCTGCCCAGGTCCTTCAGGATACTTCACTTTATACTCTGCCGCTTGGATTAAAACTGTTCCAGTCAAATCTTACTACTGAGTGGGGACTCTATGCTGCTGCTTCTTTGATTGTAAGTATCCCTGTAGTTGTAATATTTATTCTGCTCAGTCGGTGGCTGGTATCCGGTCTTACACTCGGAAGCGTCAAAGGCTGAAATTGTTAATTGTCAATTGTTAATTGTCAATTGTTCCGCTTCTGCCACTGATTTTTTAACAACCTCGTCAACATCATTAACGAACATTACCATTATTCCCGCGATTATCATCGAAACCCCTCCTAACAGCAAAGCATAAATCGCTTCTCCTCCAAATGGAACTCTGACAAACCAGCCGAGAATCGCCGCAGCCGTAATCTGGGGAATTACGATGAAGAAATTGAAGATTCCCATGTATACTCCCATTTTCTCCGGCGGAATTGATCCTGCGAGAATAGCATATGGCATCGCTAGGATGGATGCCCAGGCAAGCCCTATCCCTAATTCTGAAATTAAAAGAAGTTTGGGATTCTGAATTACATAAAACGAAGCAAAAGCAAGACCGCCGATAACAAGACTGATCATATGAACGCTCTTTCTGCTGGTTCTCTTTGCAAGCCAGACAAGAACAAATGCCATGACTGCAGCGAAACCGTTATAAACTGACATCAGGACACCAACCCAATCGGCCCCTTTATTATATAATTCTGTTGTTGGATCCGTTGCTCCATAAATATGGTGTGTTACAGCTGGAGTCGTATAAATCCACATTGAGAACAAGGCAAACCATGAAAAGAATTGAACTACAGCAAGCTGCTTCATCGTGGTTGGCATTTTGTATAGATCATTGGTAACTACAACGAATCCATTTTTTGCGTTTCCTGTTTTTGTTAATATTCCGGCTGTAATCTGTACTAATCCAAATGCAACAAGACCAAGAAAAAGTACATATAAACCGAAATCGTTTTCTTTTAGGATAAAAAAGAGAATTGCTGAAAAAATAAGTCCGGCCAGCAGCCAGAAAAATCCATTTCTAAAAAATCTGGAAGCGGTAACATCGGATGCAGTCCTATAATCAGGGTGATTTATGGATGATGCATCACTTTCGGAAAATTTTGTTAATTCTTCGGGAGTATATTCTTTTGAGGTAGAAACAGTCCATAATACAGCCAGAAAGAATATCGCCCCGCCAATGTAAAATGAAATCTTAACCGAGTCAGGAATTTCCCCGGCACCAGCGGTGTTAGCTATATTTAACCAGTTGGTTAATATGTACGGAAGAGCAGAGGCAACGACTGCACCAATGCCAATAAAAAAGCTCTGCATTGAGTAACCTATAGTACGCTGTTCTGAGGGAAGGTTATCGGCAACGAATGCACGGAATGGTTCCATGGATATATTTATTGATGCATCCATGATCCATAGCATCCCTGCTGCCACCCATAAAACAGGAGAATTGGGCATAAAAATTATTGCTGAGGAAGCCAGGATTGCCCCGCCGAAGAAATAAGGTCTTCTTCTGCCGAGCCGCGTCCATGTTTTGTCGCTGAAGTGTCCTATAATCGGCTGGACGATTAAGCCTGTCACAGGTGCCGCAATCCATAATATGGGGATAGAATCGATTTTAGCGCCAAGAGTTTCAAATATTCTGCTTACATTTGCATTTTGAAGAGCGAAGCCGAATTGGATTCCGAGAAATCCAAAGCTCATGTTCCAGATTTGCCAGAAACTTAACCGAGGTTTCTTCATTTCCTGTTCCTCACTGAAAAGAAATCATAAATTGTAAAAAATTAGTCTTTTTTATCTTCAAAACAAAGAACGGATTCAGTAATTCGACAATCCGCTAATCCGAAATTTAGTCAATTTGCCTATCCGTCAATTCGCATTTGAAGTAAAACATTTTTAATATAACTTAAATATTAAACTTTTTAACTTTTATAAATCTTTACGGAGTCATTTATGTTTAAGAAACTGGCTTTGCTTGCATCTTTGTTTGTAATCTTTACAACGATTTTATCTGCACAGATTCCAGATAAATTTACAAACCTGCAGGTTTTGCCAAAACTTATTACTAAAGAAAAGCTGCTTGAAACGATGAGGTCATTTGCCGGAGGGCTCGGTGTAAGATGTGAATTTTGCCATGCTTCACAGCAGGGCACCGATAATCTTGATTTTGCGTCCGATGATAAACCCGAGAAAGAGGAGGCAAGGATCATGTTGAAAATGGTCATGGGAATAAATAACGATTATCTCCCTGAATTGTCAAAGTATACAAAAGACAATATTCTTCAGGTAGGATGCGTCACCTGTCATCATGGAAATAAACAGCCATTGATGCTGGAAGATGTTCTGTTTACCACGATTAAAGAAAAAGGATTGCCGGAAGCCATTAGCACTTATCACCAGTTGCATGATAAATACTATGGAAGCTTCACTTATGATTTTTCGGACCATACCCTTGTAAAGTTAATTGAAATGTTGAATGATGAAAAAATGTTTGATGATGCTGTAGGAGTTGCTAATCTGAATCTGGAAATGTATCCTCAGTCAGGTGTGGCATATTACGGACTGGGGGAGGCATACCAGGCAAAGGGAGATAAAGAAAAAGCATTAACTAATTACCAGAAGGCGAAGGAGCTTATGCCTGAAGGTGCTGGTTTTATCGATAGAAAGATACAGGAGCTTCAAAAGGAATAGCTGGTCGGAATATCGTTTATTTTACTTATTAAATAAAACCCTGCTTTTATAGCAGGGTTTTTTTCTATAATTCATTCTAATTGATTATGACCGGGCCCCTTGATTTATTCCATGCATGGCTAAATCAGTAAGCAAAGATCAGTGAGTGAAAGGAAACTGAGGAGATTTTTATTGATTGATTTTCATAAATATAAATAGAATTATAAGAAATTTAGGGAATAAGCTAAGGTATTTTTATCAAATTTTTGATATTTTATTTAGATAAAAAATAATAAAAAACACATTTCCTCCATGAAACAGACTCCTGATTCAATCTCCAAAAGAAAAAAAGAGCATATTGAATTATGCCTTACGGATAAAGTTTCATTTAAGGAAAAAACAAACGGATTTGAAAATTATGAGTTCAACCATAATGCAGTAACTGAAGTAGATATGTCTGCAATTACGTTTGATACTCTTTTTTTCGGTAAGAAAGTAGAATATCCTTTCTTAATCTCCTGTATGACGGGCGGCTCCGCAGAATCTGAAAATATAAATGCCACTCTCGCTATTGCTGCGGATAAACTTAAAATTCCTCTTGGAATAGGGAGTCAGCGGCAGGCACTTGAAAATACCAAGTATCACCATACATATAAAATAATACGAAAAAATGCTCCTTCGATTCCTCTTCTTGGTAATATCGGTGCAGCACAGATAGTTAAAATGACTTCCTTTGCACCTGTAAATTATCTAATTGATCTTATCGAAGCTGACGCAATGGTTATACATGTTAATCCATTACAGGAATTAATTCAAAGAAACGGCGAGCCCGAATTTGTGGGACTCTTAAAAAAGATAGGGAAACTTGTTAAAGAGATTAAAATACCTTTGATTGTTAAAGAAGTAGGAGCGGGTATCTCATCGGATGCTGCAATGAGATTACTTGATTGCGGAGTACAGGGAATTGATGTGGCAGGTGCCGGAGGTACAAGCTGGGCTGGCGTTGAAATTCTCCGGAATAAAAACTGGAAATACAGAGAATTTTGGGATTGGGGATTACCCACTTCTTATTGCATAAAAACTGTAGCTGAGTTAAAGAAAGAATACGATTTTTTACTGATTGGTTCCGGAGGCATAAATTCAGCATTGGAAACGGCTAAGGCACTTGCACTTGGTGCCGATATCGCCGGCTCTGCAAGAATAATTTTGCAGACTCTGTATTCCGTAGGCGCTGAGGGTGTTGAAAATCTTGTAAGGGATTGGTTTGATAAGGTCAGAAAAATAATGTTCCTTACCGGATCAACATCATTAAACGATTTTAGAAAAAATAAATTAATCCCGAGGGGAAATTTGTATTGAATACAATCGAATCTAAATTTAATTTAATATATCGGAGAGAACTTAAACAGGTAGACAGGATTCTTAAGAGAGCTCTCTCAAAACGAAAACCTCTTACTCTTTACGCACCGGCTTATTATATAATTGAGAGCGGCGGAAAAAGAATAAGACCTTGGCTCGTTCTGCTTTCTGCAAAGGCTGTGGGAGGGAAATATTCGGATGCATATTATGCGGGCTGCGCTGTGGAGCTACTGCATAACTTTACTCTCGTACACGATGACATTATGGATAATGCGGATAAAAGGAGGGGAAGATTAACACTTCACGTTAAGTATGATGAAAACACCGCAATTCTGGCCGGCGACAGTCTTCTGGCTGTAGCATACGAAAACCTCCTGAAAAATTGTAATGGAAATTCTAAAGAAATATTTACAGATTTTACGAGGGGATTAATTGAGGTATGTGAAGGACAAAGTCTTGATAAAGAATATGAAACGAAACCAGTTGTAAGTATTAATGAGTATATTGAAATGGTTCGGAAGAAAACTGCCGCAATGCTTCAGATGTGCTGTTCGATAGGGGCAAGGATTGGGAATGGTTCAATGGATGAAATAACAGCTCTATCCTCCTTCGGCAGGAATATCGGAATCGCTTTCCAGATACAGGATGATCTTCTTGATGTAACAGCAAATGAAAATGAATTTGGTAAAACAATTGGCGGTGATCTGATGGAGGGTAAAAAAACCTTTCTGCTTATAGATGCTTTGAGTAGAGCTAAAGGAAGAAATAAAATAAAATTAGAATTACTCGTGAAAAATAAAGGTATTAAGTCGAATCGCGTTCTCGAGTTCAAAAAACTTTATGATGATATCGGCGTGTTAAATAGTGCACGACATGAGATTGAGAAATTTACCGGTCTTGCTTTACGATCCATTAAGGTATTGAAATACAACGAGGATCGTGAGATGTTTATCTGGCTGGCTGAAAGTTTAATAAAACGAATTAAATGATGATAGAAAAAACTGTAACGATAGTGAATAAGGCAGGAATGCATACCCGTCCGGCTGCTACGATAGTTAAAATGGCATCGAAATATAAATGTGAATTTTATATTTCAAAAAATGGTCTGAATATTAACGGTAAGAGTATAATAGGCGTGATGACTCTGGCAGCTGAAATGGGTTCTGAAGTCACCTTAACTTTTGACGGTGAAGACGAACAGAGAGCCGCTGAAGAAATAGTCGAATATTTTAACAGA
>Ga0153915_10000936_pt1 | contig 27025 bp, 20 predicted proteins | sample Opewatmetagenome_2_FD_107003 | JGI IMG/M metagenome (GOLD analysis project Ga0153915, IMG submission 107003) | Freshwater wetland microbial communities from Ohio, USA - Open water 3 Core 3 Depth 3 metaG | ecosystem: Environmental > Aquatic > Freshwater > Wetlands | place: USA: Ohio, Lake Erie...
TAAGGGTCTGTGAAACAATAAAGTGAACGGTTTGGGTAGCGTGAAAGCTCCGTATAATCGACGACCGCAAGGCTTCGCAAACGGGGACGTATTAATGCAATACGCGCCCGTTTGCGATCGTCGATTATACGGGCTTTGACGCAGCCAAATCGCCCACTTTATTGTTTCACAGACCCTAAAGTTTTTGGGAAAGCGATACGGGAACCGGTTGAAAGCGGATGTAATCGCTGGAGGTCAGGATGTATCGGACATTGTTTTTTATTCCGAATAGCACGGCATCCGCTTTGATGTTGTGCAGATGGCCGAAGACACAAATGTCGATGCGGTATTTTTCAAGAATTGCTGACGCCCGCGATGGCTGCAGATCGGCGCCGATTGGCGGATAATGCGTCATGGCAATGCGCACTTTGGCATCCTCAGGAAGAGAAGAAAGGCTCATTTCCAGGCGCTGCAGCTCGCGTTCGAAGATTTTTTCGCTGAGGTCCTCCTGGGCCGCTGTTTCGGGATCAATGATTTTCATCTTGGGATTTTCTTGATATTCGATGAATGCATTGAAACTATATTCGGGAGTATCCCATAACCTTGCTCCGCCAATGGCGGCATCTTTCCAGCGAAATGAATTGTTTTGGATCAAGTGGATCGATGGGGGGAGGATTTCTGCGATTTTTTTCAGAGAACCCCACCAATAGTCGTGATTGCCCTTCAGCAGCACTTTGGTGCCCGGCAGCTGATCGATCCATTTTAGATCAGCGATCGCTTCATCCGGCCGCATGGCCCATGAGATGTCCCCGGGAATCAATACGAGATCATCTTTCGATATGAGACGCGTCCACGATTCCTCGATTTTTTTGGCATGCTCTTTCCAAGATGGGCCGAATATGTCCATGCTCTTGTTCGAAACGCCAAAACTCAGATGTAAATCGCCGATCGCCCAAATATTCATAATCTTTAGGGTACAGAAAAACGGAAATGCGATCAACGCATCAGCTCATGCTGAAAAGAGCTGCATTGTAATCCGAACGGACAAATGGAGCGCAGTACATTCGTTTCGCGCCGTGGCTTAGGCCGTATTGTTCATAGGCGTTGAACTGTTCTGGCGCAATGAATTCTTTGACGGGCAGTTTTCGGTGGCTCGGCTGCAAATATTGGCCAATGGTCATGATATCGCATCCTGCTGCGATCATATCCCGAATGGCTTCTTGCACCTCATCAATGACCTCGCCCAATCCCACCATCATCCCTGATTTGATATAGACCGCTTGCTTCGATTGCTGCGCATGCCGCAAAACGGCCAGAGATCGATCGTATTCGGCGTGGTGGCGGATTCGAGGCGTGAGAGATCGGACTGTCTCGATATTATGGTTGAATACGTGCGGCTTTTCAGCTAGGACAATGTCCAAGAGGCGAAAATCGCCGGAAAAATCAGAGGTCAGCACTTCAATCGTCGTGCTGGGATTTTCCCGGCGGATTGCGCGGATAATCGCTGCGATATGGCCTGCTCCCTGGTCAGGCAAATCGTCGCGCGTGACCATTGTAATCACAGCATGCTTGAGGTTGAGGTCTTTTACCGATCGAGCGATGCGCTCGGGTTCATCCGCTTCAGGCGGCGGCGGCGCTTTGGAAAATCCGATTTCGCAAAAGGCGCAATTGCGCGTGCATGTTTTCCCAAGCGCTAAAAAAGTAGCCGTGCGGTTGGCGTAGCATTCCAGACGATTCGGGCATTTCGCTTCCATGCAAACAGTATTGAGCCGGTGTCTTTGCAGGATTTGGTCTGTTTCGGCCATCTGATAGCCAAGCGGTATAGGCCGATGCAAATGGCGTGGAAAGCGGCTCATCGTTTGACCCGCGGAGGAAAGTTGATCGGCGTTTCATTCGCGATTGCTGCCGTCTCATGCCAGCATTCGGCGGCCGTCGGATGAGCATGGATTGTCTCAATGATCGAATCCAAAGTCAGTTCATTTTGAATAGCTAAAGCCATTTCGGCGATGAGATTAGAGGCGTCCTGCCCGATAATCTGGGCGCCGAGAATTTGACCGGTTTGCCGATCGGAAACGATTTGGGAGAAACCTTCCGTTTCTCTTGATGCCACTGCTTTGCCAAGCGCCTGGAAGGGAAACGTATGGGCTGCTGCTGACGCAAAGCCTGCTTCTTGCGCTTGTTCCAAAGTCAATCCGACGGTAGCGATTTCAGGACTGGTGAAGACAACGGCAGGAACGGCGTCGTAATGCATATGCATTTCATGGCCGGCTGCATTTGATGCCGCGACGAGCCCTTGATGGGAAGCAACATGCGCCAGCATCCATTTGCCGGTAATGTCGCCGATCGCATAAATGCCTTTGACGGATGTTTCCATTCGGCTATCAGTATCAATGGCTCCCTTGGCATTGACGGCCAGGCCTGCTTTTGCCAAATCGAGGCCATCCGTATAAATTTTGCGCCCCACAGCAACGAGGGCCATATCGGCTTCGATTGTTTTCCCATCGCTGAGCGCGATTGCAACGTGGGAATTTCGATTTTGGATTGAGCCGACTTTCACATTTGTTTGGATTTCGATGCCGCGCGATTGGAAGCTTTTGGTCATAAACTGGGAAATTTGCTTGCCCTGGGCGCTAAGAATCATCGGAAGCGCTTCGAGAATCGTAACTTTTACTCCCAGTTCAGCAAAAAGCGATGCGAATTCGCAGCCGATATATCCGCCGCCGATGATGCAGAGCCGCTCGGGCAGCTGCGTCACTTCCAGCATAGAGGTGGAATTGAGAATGCGCTGATGGTCGCAAGGAAATGCCGGTACGTCCATTGGAATTGATCCCGTGGCGATGATGACTTGATCAGCTGTGATGAAAAGGTTGTCCTGGCCGGTAATTTTCAGCTCGGTCGGAGATTGGAATTGCGCCTTTCCGCGATAGATCGCGATATTGTTGGCCTTGATAAGGCCCTCAAGGGAAGTGCGGATTTTTGCGGTAATTTGATCTTTCTGGCTTTTCATTTGCGCATAATCAAACGATACAGGGCCGACATGAATGCCAAAATTTTTAGCATTACGAATGGTGTGAAGGATTTTAGCATTGGCCAACAACGTTTTTGTAGGAATGCAGCCCACGTTTAAGCAACAGCCGCCGAGCCATCCTTGATCAATCAGAGCAACAGATCGGCCCATTTGTGCAGCTTTGATTGCGGCTACATATCCACCAGGCCCCGCTCCAATAACAGCGACATCATGTTTTTTTCTATCAGTCATGGCATTTCCTAAAAAAAATTAATATCCTTTTTCTTCTCAGTGCGTGCTTGATTTTATATTAAATCCGGAAATTCCACATCCGCAAAAACTCCTTTGAGTATATACTTTATCTTATGAAGCCAAAGAAACGCCAAAAGCTCTGCAGCAACTGTGACGGGGAAATTGATTTGGACGTGATTGTATGTCCTTATTGCGCGGCTGATTTGCGGGAAGAAAAGCCTGAACAGCAGCGGACAAGCCATATTGCCGGAAGCGTCCGTCCTCTCACCGCAGGCCAACAGCAGCTGTCCGAATCGATGTACCCATCTCCCCATCTCGACGTTCAGGAACCTGAAGAAAATTCCATTCCCGAATCTCCACGGGTTCTGGAAGCGGCTGCGGAGGAAGAAAAACCTAACCACACGGTTAGCTCTGTTTTACTCTTGACGGCAGGCGTGCAGCTGTTGCTCCTTGGTTTTTTACTCGTTCTGTTATCTCACAATGGGGTTCTCACCCTCAAATGGGATGCCCGCCTCTGGTTTTTGTATATTTTTGCGTCGATTCCGTTTCTGATCTTTGGGTACCGCTCGCTTTCGAAACTCTGACGAAGAGATCTTTGTAAAATTATTTATAGTATTATAATTTAAAATATATTATTAACATTTAATATATTTTGAAAACTATTATTAATAAATATATAATATATATAAATTAATAATGATTTTTAACTATGTCTATTTCTGCTCATAAATTAGCTCAGGCGATTGTTGATTGCGAACATTACAAAATTCTTCGACAGGCGGGAAATCCTCAAAAAAGTCAAAAAAAAATTGACTTGCTGATCAGGGATCTTTCGCAACTGGCTTTCGAATTTAAACGCGGGGAAAGGGTTGATTCGGACCTTTTTGCTAAATTGATTCAGAGAATTGATTCAATTGCCCGACACCACGATGGCGACGTTCAAGAGCTGTTGCTTGCAAAGGAAAGACTCGAACAATCGTTTTATTTTCCCAAAAGAGAGCTTGTTCAATCAAAAATGCTGCCTCCTCTCTATCCTTCCTCTAAAGGGGGAATATGCAATTTCCTAGTACGGGCGCTCTTTACTCAGGGAAGCATTGGACTGCTTCCTGCATCGCTTTCAAGGGCGTCTGCGGAAGGAGCGGGTGGGGCTGATTTGATTTGTGAGAGAGGATTCAATCCTACGCTTGGCGCTTCGCATTCATTAGTCAATGGAACGTCTGCGGCGCAATGCTATCGTCTGCGCGATATTGAATATGGATTGCAACAGTGCGCTCAACCATTTTCTTCGCTGTTGCCGCCTGCGCCTGAAGGCTGCGGCAATAAACATCGTAACTTAATAATCATGCAGCAGCTTGTTGAGATGGTCCGTGCGCCCATGCCAATGATTCCCTCTGCTCGGTGCCTTCCTCATGATTGGGTTTTAGAATATCTTGAGAAAAATGCACCGCAAATTTTTGAACATTGGAAAGCGTTGGAAAAGCTTAAGGCAATGTATTCTGATTCTAAACCGTTTCTGGAAAATGCAGAAGTTTTGGAACATTTGCAAGCGATCGACAGGGAGATCGCTACAGTATTTGATCGTATCCCATTGCCGCTTCATGTAGAACGATGGTTGGTCGAGCAGCGAAAACAAAACCATTATATCATGGTTCGAAGTTCGGGAGCTGAGGATGGCAAGCTTACGGCAAATGCCGGAGGCAATACCAGCCCGCCTTATGTGCCCCCTGAGTCCAAAGATGTGCGAATTGCGGCTGGGATTGTCGTGCGCTCGTATTTCGGCATTCGATCGCTGCAGAATCGGTTAAATGCCAATGGCAATCCATTCGCAGAACCGCTTTCTTTAGCAGTGACTCTGCAGCAATTGATCGGAGAACCTGTTGGCGGTTCAGCCTATCCCGAGGAAATTCCCATCTCTTTTGTTTTATTTACGAATGAACCTCTTTTCGTGGGAAAAGAAAAATTTCGCGTGATGACGCTGAGTGCGGCATATGGCCATGGGGAAGCTGTTGTCGGCAATCAGGGAATTGCAACCGATACCATCACCATCTTGTTATCCGAGTCCCAGCCTGATGAATTGTACATTCTTTATGACAATGCGGAAAAATCCAAGCGGCTGGCTCCTGTGCAAAAAGATGGCATTGTTCGCCTTGGCGAAGTTGACAATCCTTTGGCGCTGCGAATGCGTCCAGCCTTATCCCGCCAGCAGATCCGTGATATTTATCAATCCGGTCTTCTCATGGAGGCTTTTTTTAATGGGCCAACTGATATAGAGGGCGTTGTTCAACGAAATAGGGTGTATTTTGTACAAGCGCGCCCTATCATTCGAAAACAATTGCTTCCGACCTATCTAGATGCCGATTTTCATTCGGAAGCTATTTTGAAATCAGTGCAAGCGGAAGCTTTGGTTCTCGGAAAGGCTTCGGTCGTTACGATTGAGCGCGCTGAAGATGTTTTGTTTGCATCTTCTTTAGAAGAAGCCGAAAAGTCTTTTCGTGGACAAAAACTGGTTGTTGTATCGCACCCCGAGCCGAAAAATTCTCACCCTACTGTTAATTTCAGTACGCTTGGAGTTCCTTGTCTGTATGCTCCAATGGCAGAATCTTTGAGGGATAGCATCAGCAGCGGCCATCCTTTAGTCGTTTGCATGCAAAAAGCGACCCTGGTTCTTTGGGATCGTGCACAGGGCTCCATAGAAGAGCATATTAAAGAGGGGTTCGCTGTACATCCTGCGAAAATCGCAATTTCTTTATCTGTTGCAAAATTTCCGGATCTTATTCCTGCAGCAGCTCCTGCTGATTTAAAAGAACTTTTCGCAAAACTTCGCGACGCTATATCACCTCAAGAGGCTTTAAAAATTTTAGATCGAATTCAAAATCACCCATTACTGAGAAAGTTACAGACAGCTGTTTGTCCGATTCATTCCGAACATGAATTGATTCAAGAACGAATCGATGTTGTCGGACAGATCATTGAATCGCTCATGCGGGGATTCCGAGAAACCCGGGCTGCTCTACGATCGCCGCAGGGGCGCATGCATGAGCTTATCCATATAAAAGCGCTCGAAGCGATTGTACTGGGAATGCCCGAAACAAAGGGAAATCATTATTGTCTTCTCGATGTGCCTTCTTTATTGGATTCCATTGAGCAAATGGCAGAATATCAAAGCAAATTGGGTTTTCCTGCCCATTGTTTGGCTCTGTTGTTAGACGGCCGAATCAATAATCCGGAAGCTTTTGAATCGTGGCAACAGTTTCTCCTCGATATCGAACCATTGATCCATGATGGGACAATTACGCCGGCGCAGCTCAATCAGTTTAAAGATATGCTTGCGATACTGAGGAAGAATCTGGCATTGCCGATGTGGCTCACGATGTTGCGCACCCAAAAGCCCGCCGATACATATTTTTCATGGTATCATTGGCAAGATCATGAAACTGCAAAATCCCGATTTCGAGATGCTTTAGCTCAGATATCTTCCAGTGATTTGCCGTTGTTGCAAGAACTGCAAAATAAGCGGGATTTTTTTGAGTCGAGAGCGCAGCAAATGTCTCGATTTGCCGATCCTCGGGGATTTTCTCAAGCTTGGAAGGAATTGCGAACCGTTATTGAAGAGTGCGCTTCTCCTGCGTGGCTGATTCGGCTCAAATCATCCTCTCCATTTGTACGTTCCGTTGCTTATCAAGTGTTAGGCAGTGCTATCGAACATCTCAATTTAGCAATCCTCACGCTACAGCCCAGCACGTTATTTGATAACGATGCTTCGAAAATCCAACACTATAAAGAGATGGTTTTGTCTTTTTATCAACTCATGCGCCATCTAGCAATAGATCTTGCGACCGAAGATAGAATTTTCGGGGATTCTAGATCTTGTCTCAGAATTCCTATGTTGAGTTATTTAGATGAAATTCAAAAGATTTTAATCGAATTGCCTACAGATGATCCTGCTCAGTTGCAGGCATCCGATGGGTTTAGTGTATCTGCTGCCATGCTGGGCTTCGGCGCTCCCGCCGGAAGCTTTTTTCCCAAAACATTGGAAGATGCCTTAACCCTATGCCATCAAAATGCGCTGTTATGCATCAATGCTGTCAATCAAGACTTGTTTTCTTTTGAGGATGTTGGGCAATCGTTTTTCCCGAAGGATGTTAAAGAAGCAATAGCCTATATCGAGAAAACTCCATGGTATCGAATGATGAGCTTACTGTCATGGATGTCCAACAACATCAAAATTCAGCGGCAGGGCGTGCAAATCAATGATCGTGAAATCATCCTCTTTTACAATATTCCTCTCAGGGATCATAGCAGCCGCTTCGAAATTCACTATGATTTAGTTTCTCGGCAGATTCTGTTTAAAGGCCAATTTATCGGCATGGGATTTAACCGTTGGGAAACGATAGCAAAGGCGGCGCAGCTGCTCATCGATAAACAAATATTTAAAGAATCCTTGGATCATCCATCCCAGATATTTAAGGATGCTGAGATGACTTTTTATTGGTCATTTGATTTTCAACATCTTAAAGCGGCTTTGAGCGCTTTCGATGCGATGCTTCGATGCAGCATGAATGGCAGCGACACCTTAAAGTTTCTGTTAAGGGACATTATTTTTTCTTCACAGATGAATCGTTGTTCTGATTATTTTGAAAAGTTAAAAGAAAGGCCCAGTTAAAAAATAGATGATGTAAAGGATCGCTGTCGGAAGAGCTGCCGAGAGGAAGAGTTTGACAGGCGAAATGCCTTGATTGAAATAGCGTCCCAAGAGTGCAAATCCCGCAGGGTTGGGGGCATTTCCGATGACCGTCAAGCCGCCGCCCGCAACGACGCCAGTAAAAATCGCATATTGAAATGCTTCGCCCCACGAAGGAACTAACGTGGAGAGATAGGATATCGAAGTATTGTCATTGAATGCCGTTAAGATGATCGAAACGCCCATGACGCCCAGCGGCGTCAGCCGTTCAAGCAGCTCGACGACCCACCAGCCCTGCAACCCGCCATGGATAACTAATCCTCCCAAAAATAGACCGACGAGTAGCGGCCGCGATAAATGGATGGGGTACTGATAGGTGCGGGTCGCGTGATGAAACCCGATGAAGAAAAGAAAAATCCCAAGAAAAATCGCAGGATAGTGCGAAGTAATGACAACTAAAGCAAGGACGGTTACATGGATGCACATAATCCACGCCGGGACTCTATTTTGAGGTTCTTCGGGAGCGGGGATGTGAATTTTGCTTAATAAGATTTTTCGCTGATCGAGCTCTCGGAGTTCTTTTCTGAAATAAAACCAGTACAGCAAATTGGATAATAATATTCCCGCAAGCGCTTTCCATCCGAAACTAACGATCATGAAAGGCGTTGTCCATCCCCAGCAATGCGCCAAGATTAAAACGGCGGGCGATGCAAATGTTGTCAGCACGCTTCCAATCGAAATATTGACGAATAATAACCCTAAAGTGGCGTAAGAGAGCTTTGTGCTTGGCCGGTATTCATAAAATTGCCGGGAAAGGAGAAGCGCGCAAAGAGCCATTGCGCCGATTTCCGTGATAAATGAGCCCAGAAGCGGGCCGATTGTTAGCAAAGTCATCCACCATGCTGATAACGTTCCACCCATCAAATTGGCGATTTTTCTCAAAAATGATTCGGCGACTAGAACAATGGCTCGCGTAGATGAAAGGCACATGACGATGACAATGAACAGCGACTCGGTATAGTCGCGTGTGTTGAAATATTCGAGGGCAGTGTGCGTGTTGAAGCCGATGGCAATCACAAAAAATAGCGGAATCGCCCAAAAAGCGAAAACAACTTCCACTTCGGAAAGAAAATAAAGCAGCTGTACGCCGAAACGCCGCTGTCCATTTTGTGGATGTTTTTGATAAATCTCCAGATGGCGCGCCCATCGATGGATGTGGTTGACTGACAAGGTATGGATGACGGCGCAGACAAAAATAGCAAAGGTTACGAGATGAAATGTGGAAAACTCGAAACTCTCCAATCCCAGTACGGTAGGTGTTTTGAGACAATCGAATTTAGCCGGTGTTTTTGCCCGCTCGGCCAAAGCCAGTAACCAATCTATTGCCATCAAAAGCCCGCTTTTTTAAAACGCGTGATATCTCAGGAATCGCCGATTATCAAAATTACATGGCCCAAATTCACAATTTCTACGGTGGTGCGGAGCGAGCGAGACTTAAAAATCGTTTTTTAACTACGTCGGCAGCCACCATCTTCAAACCTGCCTACATCGCTCAACCTATTCAAGTTGTGCTGCTTCGGCATCGTCTTCGCTTGACTCAAATCTTGAGCGCTTTCTTGTTTAATTCCCCATTTCTGACCGCGCGCAGTGTAATATTCCGCATAAAAATATCTTATAAATCTTTTAATTATCAGAAAGATGGTTTTCAATCTATACCCATTCCAGTTCAAAGGCGCCGTATCGAAAAAATAATTAAAATCCGAGACTTTGCACAAGTTTATTTTAGATGCATTTGAGCAGGAAAGGGTTATGTCTTGAACTGCTCTCAGGATTGATACTAATCCGGCACCCAAATAGTGCCAATCTGCTAGCTGCCTCGTCGCCCTTGCCTTTTGGCAATGGCACTCCTCGTGTGGAACGGAGCTTCGCTCTTCAATTTGACTTTATACCGCGTTCGGTTGAAAAGTACACATTTCGGCTAGCGCGAAAGCTCCCTTGAATCGACGACCACGGGCTTCGCAAACGGGTGCGGTATTAATTTTTGTGCAATACGCTCCCGTTGGTGATCGCCGATTATAGGGGCTTTGACGCGGCCCAAATGTGTACTTTTCAACCGAACGCGGTAGACCTTACTAATGCAGAACGATACCTTTATTAGAATAGATTTCTTTTATTCACTTTTTTGGGGGGATTGACTTTTGCTCCCCCTTTTTTTATTGCCCGTGATTGAATAATCGTTTTGCCTGCATCGGCTTCATTTTCTGAGGTTTTATGATTCCTCGAGAGCGGGGCTTTCTTCGGCCGGAGGAAGCGCCGGCGCAGATTTGGCACGCGCTTTTCGCTGCAAATGAGCCGCTGTTTGCTCGAGGCGTTTTTCTTGCGACTGCTGGGGAAGCATCTCGAAGCGGAATAGATCGCTTGAGATTTCCATGCGCAGCCGCTTTGAAAAGGCATCGAACAAAGCGAATGACTCGTGCTTGAATTCCAGAAGAGGATCTTTTTGGCCCACTGTTCTCATGTGGACATCTGTGCGGAGATGGTCGATTGCTAAGAGATGCTCGATCCAGAGGTGGTCGATCTTGCGGATCATCAGATTGCGGATTACTTCTTGCAGGATGGAATGAGCCTTTTCACTATTTTGAAGGTCGGGGCGCAGCATGCCCAGCAACTGGCGCTGGTATTGCAGCTTCATGCGAAAGGCCGTGAGAACTTTCTGGGAAACTTTTTTCTCCAGATCGGCGGCATTCGTTGGTTCGATATCGAATTCTTTTTCATCGAAATGTACGGGGAAATGCTCCAAGAGAGCTTGTCGGAGGTTTTGAAACGACGCTTTTTCATGAGAGCGTGCGATTTCGTGATGTTCGGCCAATTGCGTGCAGACCGCATCGAGAACATCTATTGCGAGATCGGCAGGATTTTCTGCAAAGAGCAGCTCATTGCGGAAAGCATAAACTTCTTTGCGCTGCTTATTCATTACATCGTCGTATTCCAGCGTATGTTTGCGGATCGTATAGTTGCGCTGTTCGACTCGTTTTTGCGCTGTTTCGATCGATTTGTTGAGGACTTTTGCTGAAATGGGTTCGCCTTCAGGCGGACGGAAGCGCTGCAAGAGCGCGGTCATTCGCGGAGAAGCGAAAAGACGCATCAGGGAATCTTCGAAAGAGACGAAAAATTTCGAGGATCCGGGGTCTCCCAATCGTCCCGAACGGCCGCGCAGCTGGCGATCGATCCGGCGCGATTGATGGCGGGTCGTGCCAATCACATGGAGGCCTCCCAGCTTCGCTACGCCTTCTTTCAATTTGATGTCCGTTCCGCGGCCAGCCATATTGGTGGCCATGGTGATCGAGCCCATCATTCCCGCTTCGGCGATGATTTCAGCTTCTTTTGCGTGGTTTTTCGCATTGAGGATGGTGTGTTCCAGTTTGTTTTGCTTGAGAATGCGGGATAGTTTTTCCGAGACTTCTACGGATTCAGAGCCAATGAGGATGGGACGTCCTTTTTCATGAACCTCTTTGATCTCTTTTAAGATCGCATTGTACTTTTCCCGCTCGCTCATGTAGATTTCGTCGTCTTGATCAGCCCGCTGACAGGAGCGGTAAGTCGGGATCTCGAGAACTTCCAGTTTATAGATTTCCTTGAATTCATTCGCTTCCGTCATGGCTGTGCCAGTCATGCCCGAGAGGCGTTCGTACATGCGGAAATAGTTTTGCAAGGTAATCGTCGCGTAAGTCTGCGTTTCTCCCTGGATATCGACATTTTCTTTCGCTTCGATCGCCTGGTGGAGGCCATCAGAAAAACGGCGTCCCGGCTGTGGACGGCCCGTGTTTTCATCGATAATGACGATTTTATTTTCCTGAATGATGTAATCGATATCTTTTTCCATGAGAAGATGGGCGCGGAGCATTTGGCGCAGATTATGGGCGCGCTCTTTGCGTGCGGCGTCTTCTTCGCGCAGCTTGATTTTCGCCTGCATCTTATCCTGATCGGATAATGCTGCATTGGTATCGATCAGAGCATATTCATGGCCGAGGTCGAGCATGACGAAATCATCGGTGCTATGATTTTTCAGGTCGCCCCATTCGCGGATGCCTTTATCGGTCAGCTCGTATTCATTGTTCCGCTCATCAACGATGATGAAGAGTTCTGCGAGGGTATTGAATTTTTCTTCTTTGTTTTGCTCGCCGAAGAAGAAGGTTTCCCAATTGTCGATTTCGGCGCGCAGATCGGGGTTTTCCTTGATCCTCTTCAGAATTTTGTTCCGAGGGGTGCCCTTGCCGACAAGCCATAACTTTTTGAAGGCTTCCTCTTTCTGCTGAGACTCTTCTTTGGAGAGTTTTCGTTTCTCGGCTGTTTCTTCCAACACGCCGATTGCATCCAGCATGCGGCGGGCATCTGTGGCGATGCGGTTGCAAAGGTCGCGCTGCGAGCGGACAATATGCATGACGCCGTCTTTGAGCTCATCGTACATCTGCTTGCTTTCAGGGACGGGGCCGGAAATGATGAGCGGCGTGCGCGCTTCGTCGATGAGGATCGAGTCAACTTCGTCGATCATGGCAAAATAATGGCCGCGCTGCACTTGCTCGTTTTTATTCATGGCCATCGAATTGTCCCGCAGATAGTCGAATCCGAATTCCGAAGCCGTTCCATAGACGATGTCGCAGGCATAGACTTCTTTGCGCTGATGCGGGGGAACATCATTGGTTAAATAGGCGACCGTCAGTCCCAGACGGCGGAAAATCGTACCGATCCATTCGCAGTCGCGTTTGGCTAGATAATCATTGACGGTGATGAGGTGGACCGGCTTTCCGGTTAAGGCATATAGATAAAGCGGCATTGACGCTGTAAGCGTTTTACCTTCGCCGGTTTGCATTTCCGCAATTGAGCCGTGAAACATTGCGGTGGCGCCCAGAATTTGGACATCGTAAGGGATCATATCCCATTTCTGATCGTAGCCGGAAACATGCACATCAGTGCCGCACATACGCCGGCATGTATTCTTTACAAGAGCGAAAGCTTCGGGGAGAATGGATTCGAGCGATTCGCCTTGTGAAATTCGTTTTTTGAATTCGAAGGTTTTTTCGCGGATTTCCTCATCGGACAGACTTTGATAACGCGCTTCCCATTCATTGACCCGCGGAATGATCCGCGAATAGCGTTTCACAATGCGTGATTGCGCAGTGCCGAAAAATTTTTTTAATATGCCAAACATGTCTGTGATTCCGATGAGCGTTTTCTAAAGAATTTTAGGTTAAATGAGCATTTCATTCAAGGAAAGAGGCTGGTTGATAGATAGTAAAATTATTGTTCGCGGATTTGTTCTTTTGTGGAAAGATATTTTGATTGTCGACATGAACTTATCCCGATATTCGAAAACTTTGATTTTTGAAAGATTTTTTCATAGATTTTTGAGCCGCTTCGCAGAGCATACTTGAATAAGTAGACCAAGAAGCGGCTCGAAAATATGTGGAAAAAGATTTAAAAAGCATGTGTTTCAAATATCGGGATAGGTTCATAATGCTCAATCAAATATGAACGACATTCATTATGTAGACCGTGCTACGGAAAAGGTGCTGAAAGAAAAAGTCTATGGCCGGCGCGCTTTGAGCCTGTTTTATGGGCATTCTTTCTTCGCGCGGCTCTTTGCAATGATCTTTCTGCCCGTTTTTGCGCATTGTTCGGTTTTTTCGCGATTCTACGGTTTTTTGCAAAAGCGCAGCTGTTCAAAAAAAAATATTGCGCCATTCATTGCAGCATATGACATCGATGTCTCGGAATTTGCCGATCCTGTCGATTCGTTTCATTCATTTAACGATTTTTTCATTCGGAAGCTGAAAAAGGAATGCAGGCCGATTCATCCGAACAGCGATGTTGCGATTGCGCCGGTCGATGGCCGTTATCTCGTTGCGGAGAATGTCAGCGAGGCTAGCCAATTCTATGCCAAGGGCCAATGTTTTGACTTGCAGTCGTTTTTGCAAGATCCTTCCCTTGCCGGACAATATCGCGACAGCTCCATGGTCATCGCGCGATTGAATCCCACCGATTATCACCGGTTTCATTTTCCTGTCGGCGGATTGGCAGCCTCTGCACAATGCATTGGCGGGCCGCTTTTTTCTGTGAATCCCTTCGCGTTGGTCAAACGTTTTTCGATTCTTTGGGAAAATAAACGAATGATTACAAAGATCCGCTCGGAATTTTTTGGAGAAGTATGCATGGCTGAGATCGGCGCAACCTGCGTCGGGTCGATTCATCAGACTTTCCGTCCGGACAGCCGCGTGCAAAAAGGCGAAGAGAAGGGGTATTTTTCTTTTGGCGGATCTTGTGTGATTTTGCTCTTTGAAAAAGGCCGCATCCGTTTTGATGCGGACCTATTGGAAAATTCGAGCCGGAATCTAGAGACGAAGTGCCTGTTCGGCACCTCGCTTGGCTGTCAATCATCGAATTATTAACAGAGGCGGTAAAAAGGAGAACCTATCAATAATAATGGCGACAAACATTACATTAAAAAATTGTATGTCATGTACGCGGTTCCTCCAATAATAGAAGCGCCAACTGCGGCGGGATAATTAGCCCCTAAACGATGTATAAACTGACAAACGGATGATCCAACATTGCGGCAAAGACGATGAGCGGCACGAGGAGTTGCTGCTGCAACGCGGCCTCCAGCTTGTGCACATATTGCAGTGCTTTGGTGGGCGATGGTTCCGCCTAATTGCGCGCTTTTCGTTAAAGTGCGAGCGGTTGTTCTGAATGTGAAACCTGCTGCTTGTCGGACAAGCCCTGCCACAATTCTATAACCGGCAACAGCTCGATTGCCGGTCAGTAATTGAGCGCCAGATGTTGCGGCATGGGCGGAATTGATAACAGCTCCCCGAGCAAAACGATAAGTTCCAGCAGCCATCGTACCGGCTGCTTGCCTGACTCGTTGATCTGTAATTATACCTACCGTTCCCGTTAATAACCGTTCAGTACCGGTTACAGCAACCCCCGATAAACGAAAAGTCATACTTGCCAGTGTTCTAATGGATTGTACAGCCATGTCTGGAGCCATAGCTAATATCAATCCTGTCCCGCCCATTATCGTAGTAGTCGGTCGGGTAAGGACGGTATTGAAATCAGATGAATATGTGCATGGCGCTTGCGTACAAACTGTTTCGCAAACTTGCCTGCAAACGGGCTCTGGGCAAATTGGATCTGTATGAAAGCCCGCATAAAATGTTGCAGCTACGTATCCCGTCATTAAAAGACCGGCAAATCGCGGAATGGCAGCGGTTCTGCGTTGGGTTCTTGGCGCTCTCTCTGCGTCTTGTGGCTCATCTCTTCTAATCTGTAGAGGCCTAACAACAACAGCTTCAAAATCTGCTGCTTCTATGTCCCTCTCCTGCAATCTGAGAGGCTGGGCGCGCTCTGGAGTTGCAACTGGAACGGGCGTTGGCACGCGCTGAGCAATTTCTCGAACCGCGTCGTTTTCTGCGTTTCTTTCAGAACTGAATACTTCTCTTCCATCCACGCGTATGCTCAGAGGATGTTGTCTTGAAGTATTAAAAGCGACCATTGTTGTTGCCATAAAAAACCATTATTAATCCTAATATTAAAATGTTGGTAATGTATATATTAATATATTATATATCAATATTGTAATTTACATCAACAAGCGTATTTGTTTTGATTGGTGTGGTGTTAATTAAATTTTTTAATTGTTAATTTCTCGGCAGATGGGGCAGTTGGCTTTTTTATGGCCGCGCGCCGGGCAATATTTGCGGGCAAAGAGAATCATTTGTAAATGAAGCTTGGCCCAAATTTTAGAAGGAAAGAGCTTTTTTAGATCGCGCTCTGTCTGGCGCACATTCGTTCCGCTGCTGAGCTTCCAGCGTTTGGCGCACCGGTGGATGTGGGTATCGACGGGAAATGCCTTTTGATGAAAGGCGTGAATCAAGACAACGGAGGCGGTCTTATGGCCGACGCCCGGGAGTTTTTCCAGCTTTTCCATGGAATCGGGTACAAGGCCATGGTGTTGGTCGACGAGAATTCGGGACAGCTTGACAATCGCCCGCGATTTCGTTGGGGCAAGGCCGCAGGGGCGGATGATTGCTTCCACTTCTTTTGGACCGAGAGCTGCCATTTGCTCGGGCGTATGCGCCTTGGCAAACAATTTGGGGGCGACCTCGTTGACGCGGGCATCCGTGCACTGGGCGGAAAGAAGGACAGCGATGAGCAGGGTAAATGGGTCTTTGAATGATAACGGGATTTTTGGGTGCGGTATTGTTTCATCGAGAATTTGCAAAATTCGCCGTTTATTCATTTTCCGACACAAAATTGGGAAAAAATGGAGCTTAAAATATCTTCCGATACATTAGTACCAATAATTGCTCCGAGATGATTCAGGCAGCTGCGCATATCGAATGACAAAAATTCGGGAGAGCGGCCTTCTTTGAGGCCATCGATAACTGCCTGGCACGAATCGGCGGCTGCATGGAGCGCTTGGTAGTGGCGGACAGAAGAAAGAACGATTTCTTCTTTGGAGGGCATTCCATTTTTCCAGATCATTCGGTCGATCGCCTGTTTGAGCGCATCGATTCCCTGGCTCTCTTTGGCTGAGAGAAATACCACTGGTTCCCAGGAAATGGTTTCTTCAGGCATGGACAAATCGACTTTATTCCAAACTAGAATAGCTCGTTTTTCTTTTAGCTCGTCGATCAACTGGCGGTCATTATCTGACAGAGGCCGGCTGGCATCGAGAACGAGCAATATCAGATCGGCTGCATCCATTGCAGCAAAAGAACGGCGAATGCCTTCTTGTTCAACGGGATCTGTGGCTGAGCAAATGCCCGCAGTATCGGTGATTCGGAAATGCATCGAACCGAGGCGCAGATTTTCTTCTAAAGAATCGCGCGTTGTTCCGGGAATATCTGTGACGATCGCTCGGTTTTTCCCTAGCAAGGCATTCATAAGGGATGATTTTCCGACATTGGGCGAACCGGCCAGGCATAGGGAAATTCCTTCATGGATCGCCCGCCCTTCATGAAATGTGTTCAATAGAGCAAGTATTTGTTGATGGATGGTTTCCAGTTCTTCAATCGTTGCATCCAGGGGGGCGAATTCCAGACCCTCTTCAGGAAAATCGACCCAGGCTTCCAGAATTGCAGCGATGCGCGTCAAATTCTGCTGGAATTGGGCGATGCGTTTGGATAGAACTCCTTCTAGCTGCTGCGATGCACTTTGGCGTGCAAGCTCGTTTTGAGAAGAGATTAGTAGCTGCACGGCTTCTGCTTGCGCCAGATCGAGTTTGCCATTGCCGAATGCCTGGAAGCTGAATTCTCCAGGAAGAGCCGCCCGGGCGCCTGCTTCTAATACTCTGTGTAATACTTTTCGCGTGACCAACGCCCCGCCATGGCAATAGATCTCCACGCTGTCTTCTCCCGTATAAGAGCGTGGGGCGCAAAAGACGATGAGAAGCGCCTGGTCGATAACAGAGCCGTCAGCTGCCAATACTTGCCCTGTATGGGCGGTATGGGATCGGAACTTCGCGACAGGGCCGGAAAAGATTTTTTCTGCGATGGCAATCGCCTCTGGTCCCGAGAGGCGCACGATTGCGATCGCGCCATTTCCCGGCGGTGTTGCTACAGCGGCAATCGTGGAGCCCTTTTGATATTGTATATTCATTTTTTTACTGACGGAAATTTGAATAATTTGGGAACCAAATACAAAAGAAGCCTATTATAGAAAAATAAGGATTCTAGATCAGCAGAATTCGAAAATCGTTAGAAACTGAGCTTGTGGACTGTCTCTTAGCGTGTTGTATAAATATGAGGGAGCGTAATGAGTGCCTGTTCCCTATCGAATCTTCCGCTTTCCATCAAATGTTGTGTTTTTTGAGGTGTGGGCGGGAGAATTGATTGATTTTGAAAAAGTATGCACTTTAATTCCCAGAATGAAGGCTGTGCTGGAACTATTTCATTTGTGCTACGAAAAAGTTTTATTTCCTCTGGCAATTTTGGCATGATACTGATTTCTTCCTTTTCTTCTGGAGACAGAGATTGGATTAAACATATTAATCCGACATGTTTACTTTTATCAGAAAGGTTTTGCAGCGCGAGTAATGCATGCACTTTATCGCTTGCGGCTCTATTTAATTTTAATATCTTCTTCACTACGTTCATTTCCGATGATGGAATTTCGTTATTGAAGACATAATCTTCCAGGAACTTTAATCTTTTTTCATTTGAGTTAGCGATTCTTTTCCCATCCGAGTTAGCGATTGTTATTAAAAATGGGGCTGTTGGCACTAATATTGTTAAGGTTCCGAGACATACTGATGCAGCTATAAAAGCACTTCCTGTTGTACTTCCGGCTAGAGCGGCAGCGAGAGGCACTCCGAAAGCAGCTAAAGGCATTCCCGGGATGAAGAGTGTGCAAGCCGCAACCGTTGCTGCAATAGCCATTATTCCTCCAACTACACGAACGACCGTTACTGTACGGCTTTCCCAAGGTATCCCTTGCGTTGGGCGACGGTTTGTCGCTACAGCAGTACCGGCTGGTTGGGTTTTTGGGGGCGTTTTAGCATCATCCACGTGTCCGGAAAGCATGAAATCATACTGTGGAGATATTACTGCCATAACTATTTATTGGTTTTTTATATACAAATAGTAACAAATTTAAATATTTATTTGCAATAGTTTTGTTGTTTATTGTTTGACAGCTTCTTAAGTCTGGTTTTTAGAATGGGTTGTGTTTGATCTATGTTTTGTGTTTGATCTATGTTTTAAGGCAGGTTCTAAGAGCTGTTGTAATAAGGCGGCCGAGGTCGGTTTCGTCTTTTTGTTCGCTCATGACGCGATCGATGGCTTGCCGGGCTTCTACAGCGCTATAGCCAAGATTCACTAGAGCATTGATGGCGTCATAAGCCAAGTCATTGATGCCTTCGATTCTGGAGGGCAGCCCCTCTGTTTTGCTCTTTGACTTGAATTTATCGCGCATTTCAATAATGAGGCGTTCAGCGGTCTTTTTGCCGATGCCGGGCATTTTGCTGAGCAGCCGGACATCTGCTGTGGAGACGGCACGCTGAAAAGCGCTGATCTCCATGTGTCCAATAATGCCGGCGGCCGTCTTGGGACCGATTCCGGAAATGCTTAGCAGCGTTTCAAAGAGATCGCGTTCTTCTTTTTGTAAGAAGGCATAGAGAATATGCGCATCTTCCCGAATGACCTGTGAAAGAAACAGGGTCACAGTCGTTTCGCACGCCGGGAGCCGGGTATAGCAGCTCAGGGGGATGGCCAGCCGGTATGCGATGCCGGAACATTCGACGATTGCCTGGTTGGGCGTTTTGTCTTTGAGCGTACCCCGAATTGATTCGTACATAACTTATTTCCTGTTTGAGCATGGCAGATAGCGAGCGCGAGCGCATCGGCAGCGTCTTCCGGCACTGGAAGAGCGGATAGATGCAAAATAGCTTGGATCATTTTCTGTACCTGCCATTTGCTGGCATGGCCTTTGCCGACAACGGCCATTTTGGCTCGCGTTGGAGCATATTCGTAAACGGGAATACCGCGCAAAGAGGCAGCCAATATCGCCATTCCTTTCGCCATCCCGAGTTTGATCGCAGATTGGGGATTTTTCAATACGAATTGCGATTCGATGGCAACCGCATCCGGTTTGTGCTGATCCATGATGATGGAAAGGCCTTCAAAAATAATACGGTAGCGTTCAGCGAGCAAAAGAGCATGCGGAGGCCGGATACAGCCGTAATCAATAGCTGAAATTCCGGAAACATCTTTGAGAATGAATCCATATCCTGTGATTAACGTGCCTGGATCGATGCCGAGAATGATCATATTTCCATGTATACACAAAAATCTCAGGATATTCAAAAATATTCGTTCGGCATATCTTTAATGGCATGTTTGAGAAAATCATCGTTCGTTTGCCGAATTGGATTGGGGATTTTGTGATGGCAACCCCTGCGCTTTCTGATTTGAGGCGGCGGTTTCCGTCCGCGAAGATCACAGCAATGTCTTCTGCTCCGATCTGCGAGTTATTGAAAGATGATCCAGACATTGATGATTGTTTCTGCATTACCAACTCGACGGGCAAACGCCATAATTTCATGAAAATCGCCCGGAGATTGCAAAAAGAAAAATATGATCTCGGCATTTTGCTGACAAATTCGTTTTCATCGGCATTTTGGTTTTGGCTTGGCCGTGTGAAGCGGCGGCTGGGATATGCCATGGATTGGCGTTCGCTTTTATTGACTGATTCCATGGAACCTCCCGATACGAAGATTCATCAGGTTGATTTTTACAAGCATTTGCTGCAGCCTCTGGGGATTCCTTTTAGCGAAACGGCGCCAAGGCTGTTTCTCTCGAAACAAGACGAAGAACAGGCGATGGAGCTATTGCTTCAGCGCGGTTATCGCTCAGGCTGTCCGCTCATTGGCATTAATCCAGGCGCTGCATATGGAAGCGCCAAATGCTGGCCGGGCGAGCGTTTTCGCGCTTTGGCTTTGCGGTTTTTGCAGGACGAGAATTCGTTCATTGTATTTTTTGGCGATACGCAAAGCGAGCGTTTAGTCGCACAGATCTGCAAAGATTTGCCCGGCAGAGTGATCAATCTCGCGGGGATAACGAATTTGCGGCAGCTTGCATCGATCATCAAAAATTGCAACGTGCTCGTTACTAATGACAGCGGTCCAATGCATATCGGCGTTGCATTGCATACTCCTGTCGTCGCGCTTTTTGGGTCGACGGATGATTTGATAACAGGGCCGTGGGGGCAAAAGGAAGCTGTGATCAATAAGCGGCTTGCTTGTTCTCCCTGTTTCCGGCGCACTTGTCCGACGGATTTTTGTTGCATGAACAAGATTGAAGTTGAAGAAGTGGCGCAAAAAGCTAATTTGCGCAGGAAGCAGCGTGTTTAGGACTGTCAAACGATTATTTCTTCCGAATGGTCTCGATTGGATTTGCAGAAGAGCCAAACGCCGCCAGGCAAAGCGGGTTCTTCTCGCATGGAACCGCGGTCTTGGCGATATTGCCTTGGGGCTGTATGCCATTGTCTATCGCATCCGCGAATGGATTCCCGATGCAGAGATCACTTTTTTGATCCGAGCCAATCTGCAGGAAGGATTTACTCTTCTCAAAAATGTGCAGGTGATATTGGCGCCTTCATGGGTGCGCGGCCAGCCGTACGACGTCGATCAGACATTGATTCGCCTGGGACGTCTGCCGGAGGAGTTCGATTTGATCATTGAGTGGCCGAATCCGACCGAATGGGTTTCTTGGCAATATGGACAGCTCGTGCCCCGATTGACCTGGAATTCCGCTCATGAGGAACTGTATAAAAAATTCGATCTGCCGCCCCAGTTTACTTACATCGGTGTGCAGGCAGTGGCTGAAACTCAATACGGACTATGGCGCAATTGGCCCCATAACAGATGGTGCGAACTATTTGAAAAACTGCGCTCGATCGATTCCATGCGCATCATTTTGTTTGGATTGGGCGCTGAGCCAAAATTCCAGGACGACCGAATCATCGATCTCAGAGGGAAAACGACTCTGTTCGAACTCCTTTCGCTCATCAAGAACCGGTGCCGTTATTTGATCGCTCCTGATTCGGGAATTTTATCCACCGTCTATTACCTGGACACCGCTTTTTCTCTTCAGATCATTTCTCTATGGGCTGATCCGAAACATGGCATTTTGAAGCAGAACGTAGCATCTCCCAATCCTTTGTTAATCCATCGGCCGCTGATTGGCGAGTTTCGCGATCTTTCCACGATTTCTGTTGACCAGGTGTTGAGTTATTTGCTGATGGGACAGCCGCATGCGAGATAGATTGAAAGAACTGTTTTTGGCATTCGGCCAAGAGCATCTCATCAATGATATTGAGGCTATAGATGACCCCAAAATCGCTCAATGCATAAATCTGATCCGGCAATGGAGCCCCCATATCATGGAGCAGAAAGCGTCGTGGCAACTGCGGCGGCCATCGATTGTTTTCGAGCCATTGGCCGGATGTTCTCAATCATACCTGCAATGCGTCGGTCCCAAGCCCCGGATCGGCGTTCTCATTTTGGCAGGAGGGCAAGGCAGCCGGCTGGGGATTAGCGGACCGAAAGGTTGTTTTCCGCTCTTGGGCAAAAGTTTGTTCCAGCGCCACTCTGAAAAAATCGGCGGGCAGAATACCCCTCTGGCCATTATGACATCTTCTTTGAACCATACGGAGACGGTTTCGTTTTTTGAGAATAATGACTTTTTCGGCTTGAAAGACGTGTCTTTTTTTTCTCAGAAGACGCTTCCTCTGTTCGATGATTCGGGCCGCTGGTTTTGGGAAGAGAGCGGATGCATTGCAGCAGGCGCCGATGGCAACGGGAGCGTTTTTCAATGGTTTGTGCAATCGGGCTGCTGGGATCGCTTTATGCAAAAAGGCGTCGAAGCTGTCCATATCATTAACGTAGACAATCCATTGGCTGATCCGTTCGATCCTGTTTTTTTGTCTTTTCACCGATCCAGCGCAGCGGATTTGAGCGTCAAGAGCTTTTGGCTGAATGATCCGAACGAGCCGACGGGCCGGCTCGTGCAGCATGATTCGCGATTGGCGATTGCCGAATTTGCCGAGCTATCCAATGAACAGCGGAATGAAAATCTGCTGTCCAATACGGGGTTGTTATTGATTGATATTCATCTGATGGGCGAGTTGGCGAATCAAACATTTCCTTTGCATTGGGCGCGCCGTACGGCTGTTGAGTGGAAAGATGGCGATGTGCGTAAAATTAATTGTTGGAAAGCAGAACGTTTTATCGTCGATGCCCTTTCTTATGCTGAGCGGGGGAAAACTATTTGTTTTCCTCGAGGAGCCTGCTATGCCCCTTTAAAAGAAAAAGGTTCAATTCCGCAAATTGAGCAGCTGCTTTTAAAAGCAGATAATATATAATATTCACCATGAAAAAACAAATTGCTTATCTCGGAGCCGGTACTTGGGGCTTTAGTCTTTCATCTCTATTGGGTAACAATGGCCATCGGGTGATGGTATGGACGCGAGATCCCGCGATGGCATTGCAATTGCAAACGACAAGAGTCCATCCAAAACTCCCGGGATCGATTGCGCCTGACAATGTTTCTTTTACAAGCAGCCTGGACGAAGCGCTTCAGGGAGCGGAAGTGATCGTCGAAAGCGTTACCACATCGGGCATTCGGCCCGTTTTCCAGCAAGTGCTGAAACGCGGGGAAATTCGCGTTCCCGTTGTTTTGACGTCCAAAGGAATCGAGCAGGGAACTGGAAAATTGCTGCCGGAGGTGTTGGCGGAGCTTCTTGGCGTCGAAGAAAGTCCGCTCTTGGGCTGTCTGAGCGGACCGAGTCTGGCAGATGAAGTGATCCAAAGCAAGCCGACATCCATTGTCTGCACGGCCTACGACTCTTCTGTCATGAAGCTGATCCATCGGTTGTTTTCCACGCCGACGTTTCGAATTTATCCCAATTCCGATTTGAAGGGAGTCTGTTTTGGCGGAGCGATGAAAAATATTATCGCAATCGCCTGCGGGATTGCCGACGGTTTAGGCTGCGGAGATAATGCCAAAGCGGCATTGATGACGCGAGGATTGCATGAGATGCGCAAGCTTTGCCTTGTCAAGCAATGTAAACCTGAAACTCTCAATGGGCTTTCCGGAATGGGCGATCTTTGTGTGACTTGTCTTTCAACCCACAGCCGCAACTATCGCTATGGGCGTTTGATTGCCGAGGGCTTTTCGCCCGAAGGCGCACGCCAGAAAATTGGAATGGCTGTCGAAGGTGTATATTCATGCGTTTCTGCTCGCCAGCTCGGCCGTAAGTTCAATGTGCCGGTTCCCATCACCGAAGCTACTTTTGCAATTATCTATGAAGGCATGCATCCCAAGGAAGCTGTTGCAGCTCTTTTGCAGCGCCTGATCAAGGAAGAGCACTTGTAATACCAATCCCAGCAAATAAATTCATATTTGAGCGCGTCAAAACCATGGTATTTTGGAATCGATCTACTAGAAATTGATGTCATCGACTTCAATTGTCTCCGACGCAGCTTTGCATGGGCGTTTGGTCGAGTTTTTGATAATTTTGAATCGGATCTGGTTCATTTTGATTTCGAGGATCATAGGCCCGAAGCGCATTTTTTAAAAAATCATCCGTATTCACAGTTTGAATCAAACTATTTCCGATCGTTTGAATATCTGATGTCGTCCCCAACTGGCTCATCGCAGCTGTTACTGCATTGAGAACAAGCTGTCTGAAATCTTCGGGCGTCGCAACACGGGTTCCCAGTTGAGCGGGAGATTGCACATTTCTCTGATACATCTGAAAGCCGCCCGATGTCGAGCTGCCGTCGGCAGAAACCTGAGCGAGAGGGATATCCAGATTGTAAATCAACTGATAGGAAGCATTCAGGGCATTGTTGTATGCGGATTGAAATTGATCGATTGACGTTATGCTTTGCAAATTTTGCCAGACCGGCTGCAGCGCTTCGGCAACACAAGCATTTACAGCAGACCGAATCGAATCCTTGGGGCGATCTTCCGCCATTGCTGCAAATGCCGCCTCGACGCCGCGTAAAACGGGATTGTTGGTCAAGCTGCTGAATGCATATTCGCCTTTGGCGCAAAGGTCGGCTACATTCGTATTCGATGTTTGAGCGGCGATCGCTTGCGCCATTGCCAAGATCACTTGCGAGGGTGTTGTTTGGATTTGGGCAGAATCAGCGCCGCTAGACAGTGATTTCATGACTATGGCCGTGAGATTGACTATGTTGTTTCCTCCCATGATCGAACGGGCAGCCGCAAATCCTGGGGCATCGAATAAAAAATATCTTGTGTTGGGAAACCTTCCGGAAATTGTGAGGGTGAATGGTTGATCCCGATCATCGTCTGCCAATATGGGTAAAAAGAAAAAGAAATCGGTAACAGTGTCAACTGGCCGTTCGATATAGCCATTCATCACGATTGATCGATAATCTTGCGCAGCGCTTCTGAAATATTCTTCATGATCGCGAATGACATCATTGACAGCGAAGCAGTCTCCAACTGAACCTTGGTTATAGGGAGCGAGCACGGCGGCTAATACCGCTACTTTTGCATGACGATCTGTCATTGGAGTGATGGGATCCATGCTGAATAAAGCGCGAAGTGCGAAATTGCCCACATTAGTATCGCTCGGCGCTTGAATGTTGGCAAAAAAAGTCTGCCAGTTGGAAGAGTTAAGCTGATCGAGGACTTTTCTCATGTTTACTTCGTATTCTTCCGGATGCGATGAGATGAATGCAGATTTTATTGCTGCGCATGAAGAGATATCCAGCGTGCCATCTGTTTTTACCAGAAGATCGGCCATTGTGAGGGCTTTGCGCATGGCATAGGCAATATCGGGATTTTGGATGTTCAGGGATTTTTGGATATCGGAATATTGTTGTAATTGAGAGAGCGCTTGCTGTATTGCTGTTTGTTGCGTTGTTTGAGCGGTTCGATTCTTGGCCTTGCAGGGGCAATCAGCCATCAAGGAAAATGCGGCAACTGTTGCCAACAGGGTAGATATCAACTTCATAAATCCCTCCATATTTCTGTCGATTATAGGGGCTTTGACGCCGAAATAACGGTAAAAATTTTGTTAACTGAGTACCAGTCTAAGCAAATATTTTTTTAAAAAAAGGAGTAACGGTTCAGATTTAATCTTAAACGTAATACCAATCCCAGAAAATAAATTCATATTTAAGCTGCGTGAAAGCTCGCTCAAATCGTCGACCACTAGGTTTCGCAAGTTGGTACGTATTAAAGCAATACGCGCCAACTTGCGAAGCCTGCGGTCGTCGATTCTACGGAGCTTTCACGCTGTCCCAAATTCATCATTTCAGACCGGGCGCAGTATAAATTGGAAAAAGTTAACCATCTGCGACATGATCCTTATTCACTTTTTTTAACTCCTTAAATTGATTTCGAGCCCATCGATGATTGTACTGGGGTGACAATACCCAAGTGTTTTGTTGGGACGACTCGTGAATCGTCGGCAGCATAATGTGTTAATCGTTTTGGTTGCGAAAGTAATTTGTGGCTTGGAATGACGACTGGGGTGTGAGTTGGCTTCCAGGAACTATTGGCGATTTTTAACATACTCAGTAATCCTAAAATAGCAAAAACTCCTGTAACGGCTGAAGAAACTGCATATAAAGAACAAGCTGGACTTTGAGCTATAGAGTTGCATTTACGATATTGATTAGAAAATACTGATGACATTTTTTGACAACCAAAGACAACTGAGGCAGAACCAAGAAAATTAACACATTGATTTAAGAAAGAATGACCGTAATGATTATTCACTGAATTTCTCATAATTCATCCATTTGAATGGTTGTTTTTTATTTACGTCTAGTATTTGCAATATATAGCATAGCGCCAAGTGCAACAATTGTGGCTAATCCAGCGAGGATTGACAGGCTTCCGTCCTTTATGCACATAGCGTCCTGTAGAAAACTTTTGCAGTCCGCTCGGTAACTTGCAGCAAAATTAGCAGATACTTTTTGGGCAGACATCGCTGTTGCTCCATTTGCAAGAAGTCCTGGTCCCATTTGTGAGACAGTTTTTGCTGCATCAGTAAATCCAACAGCTTCGGCTACTTTTGCTGCGGAGTTAACCATTACACTGCCTGCAGCATTTGTCACTTTTGAGGTCGCAGAGCTCAATATCCACCATGCTCCCCCCGCAACTAACCCCGCTGCTGCAGCACCCCATCCCCAAATCCTTGATCCAATTCCTTGTTTTTTTTCTGTAACTGCGCTCATTCGTTCTCCTGTTCATTTTTTCTGGGTTTTGACATTCTTTAAACTGAAAGTTTTATGAAAAACTAATGTTTTTTTACACAAAAACTTAAAATGCGTGTGTCTTAAAATAATTTGTTTAACAAGTAATTCATAGATGTTCGAGCATCTTTTAAATCGCCAAACCAAACATAATCGTGCTTGATTGTTTTTACCAACGATTCTGCTATGGGTCTGTGAAACAATAAAGTGGGCGATTTGGCTGCGTCAAAGCCCGTATAATCGACGATCGCAAACGGGCGCGTATTGCATTAATACGTACCCGTTTGCGAAGCCTTGCGGTCGTCGA
>Ga0153915_10000937_pt1 | contig 26975 bp, 22 predicted proteins | sample Opewatmetagenome_2_FD_107003 | JGI IMG/M metagenome (GOLD analysis project Ga0153915, IMG submission 107003) | Freshwater wetland microbial communities from Ohio, USA - Open water 3 Core 3 Depth 3 metaG | ecosystem: Environmental > Aquatic > Freshwater > Wetlands | place: USA: Ohio, Lake Erie...
AACTGCACGCCCCTCATCGGCTCGATGTACGGCGACCAGACGAAGATCCGGCAGACACTGCTCAACCTGCTGAGCAACGCGGCGAAATTCACCGAGAACGGCCAGGTCGCACTGAAAATCGACCGGGAGATCAACAACAACCAGGTCTGGGTCGTCATGGACGTCGAGGACTCCGGCATCGGCATGACTCCCGAGCAGCTCGAACGGCTCTTCACGCCCTTCGTCCAGGGCGACGCCGCCACCGCGAGCAAGTACGGCGGGACCGGCCTCGGCCTGGCGATCTCGAAGCAGTTTGCCCAGATGATGGGCGGCGACCTCACGGCGAAGAGCGTGCCCGGCTCGGGCTCAACCTTCACGCTTCGGGTACCTGCTCGTCTCAAGCCCGCGCGCTCGCCCTACGCTCCGGTCGAGAAGGCGAGCGAGCCCCCGAAGGCCCCGAAGGGCAAGATCCTGATCATCGAGAATGACGAGGTCGTGCATGCGGCGCTCGGCAATATGCTTACCCGCGAAGGATATTCCACGAGGGCGGCCCGCGGCGGGAAGGATGGCTTGCGCGTGGCCCGCGAATACAGCCCCGACGTGGTGATCCTCGATGTGATCATGCCCGAGATGGACGGATGGTCCGTGCTCTCGCAGCTCAAGAGCACGCCGGGGCTCTCCTCCATTCCCATCATCCTGCTCACGATGCTCGAGAACAAGGACATGGGGTTCGCCCTCGGAGCCGCCGATTACCTCACCAAGCCGATCGAGATGGCGCAGCTGCTCGCGGTCCTCAAGCGGCACCGTCCGGCCGACGCCACGGGCGCCGTCCTCGTGGTCGACGACGACGCCTCATCCCGGGAGATGCTCGTGCGCATGCTCGACCGCGAGCACATCGGCACCTGCGAGGCCGGCAGCGGCAAGCAGGCCCTCGATCTCCTCAAGCACGGCCTCCATCCCGACATGGTCATTCTCGACCTGATCATGGCCGAGATGGATGGCTTCGAGTTCCTCCGGCAGGTGCGCCCCAACCCCGAGTGGGCCCGGATCCCGATCATCGTCGTCAGCGGCCTCGATCTCGATACCGAGGCCAACCGGAACCTCCGCGGGCAGGTCGAGCATGTCCTCCAAAAGGGCCGTTTCTCCAAAGAAGACTTGCTCCGGGAAGTTCGAGAAACCATCAATCAGCATATACTGAAACGGCAGTCGTCCGCCACTCCTGCAGGTTAGGCCGCGCCTTTTCACGTCCCTCCCATGGCGAAGCTCCTGATTGTCGAAGACAATGAAATGAACCGCGACATGCTTTCGCGGCGCCTCCAGCGCCGCGGACATGAGACGCTCATTGCCGTCGACGGCCGCGCCGGAATCGAGATGGCCCGCGCCCATCGGCCGGACGTCATCCTCATGGACATGAGCCTCCCGGAGATCGACGGCTGGGAGGCCACGCGGATCCTGAAGGGCGATCCCGCGACCGCCTCGATCCCCATCATCGCTCTCACCGCCCATGCAATGACCAGCGATCGCAACAAGGCCCTGGAGACCGGCTGCGACGACTACGACACCAAGCCGGTTGACCTGCCCAGGCTCCTCGGCAAGATCGATGCCCTGCTAAAACCGCCACCTCCGGGCGCACCATGAGCGAATCCCCGACTGGCAAGGAAAGCCATGCCCCAGTCAGTGCCCAGGGCACGTTGAGCCCTTTTCTGCAGGCGCTTCAGTCCAACGACCTTGAGACGCTCACTCAGCTGCGGCATGCGCTCCGCACCCCGCTGAACCAGATCATCGGCTACAGCGAGATGCTCCTTGAGAACCTCGAGGGCTCGAAGGCCGACCGCTTGGTCAAGGACATCAGGAAAGTGCACTCCGCGGGCGGCCAGCTTCTCTCACTTTTCAACGACGCCCTCGCTCCGTGGAGGGCGGAGAACGGCACGATCGACCTTCTCGCGATGCGCCGGGAAATGCTGGCACCCCTCAACGCGATCATCGGCTACAGCGAGCTCTGTCAGGAGGAGGCGGTGGACATCGGGCGCTCCGACATTCTCGACGACCTGAAGAAGATCAACCAGGCCGGCTACAACCTCCACCGCATCCTCGAGAGCCAGGAGTTCGGCCAGAAGATCGACGTCGCCGCCGCGGCCGAAGGCACCGCGGCGCCCCACGCTCCGCCCGCCCTCTCCGCGAAATCGCCGAAGGATTCCGCCGCGCCCACGGAGTATCCCGGCCACGCCGGCGCCCCGTTTACCGGCTGCCTCCTGGTTGTCGACGACGATGCGGTGAACCGCGAGATGATGGCGCGCCGCCTCCAGCGTTCCGGCTTCACCGTCACGCTCGCGGAGAACGGCCGCGTCGCCCTCGATCTGTTGAAATCCCGCGAGTTCGACCTCGTCCTGCTCGACATCATCATGCCCGAGCTGAACGGGTTTCATACCCTCGAGATCATCAAGGCCGATCCCCTCCTGCGGCACCTGCCGGTAATCATGCTCACCGCGCTCGACGAGGTGGACAGCCTCGTACGCTGCATCCAGGCCGGTGCCGAGGACTACGTCCCGAAGCCTTTCAACCCGGTCATCCTCAACGCGCGCATCAACGCCTCGCTGGAGAAAAAGCGCCTTCGCGACCAGGAACAGGCCTATCTTGCCGAGCTCAAGGCCGAGCGGGCCAACTCCGACCGGCTGCTGCTCAACGTCCTCCCCCAGGCGGTTGCCGACCGCCTCAAGCAGGGCGAGCGCACGATCGTCGACAGCTTCCGCGAAGCCACCGTGGTGTTCGCCGACATCGTCGGCTTCACGAGCTTCTCCGCCGACATGGCGCCGAGCCGCACGGTGCAGCTCCTCAACGATCTCTTCTCCGGCTTCGACAAGCTCGTCGAGACATACCAGCTGGAGAAGGTGAAGACCGTCGGCGACGCGTACATGGCGGTCGGTGGCGTCCCCACCCCCATCCCCGAGCACGCCGTACGCTGCGCCAACTTCTCGCTGGATATGCTCGCCGAACTGAAGAATTTCAACCGGCGCCACTCGATCGCCCTCGACCTCCGCATCGGCATCAACAGCGGGCCCGTCGTCGCCGGGATCATCGGCACAAAGAAGTTCGCCTACGATCTCTGGGGCGACACCGTCAACGTCGCCAGCCGGATGGAATCCCACAGCCTCCCCGGGATGATCCAGGTTTCCCAGAGCACCCGCGCCCTGCTGGGCGACCGCTTCCTCTTCGAGGACCGCGGCCCGATCGAGCTGCGGAACCGCGGCCTCATGCCGACCTACCGCCTCGTCGGCCGGAAGTGATCGCCGGTGCGGCGCGCGGGAGTTCCGCGCTCAGCCCGCGGTCCATTTGAAGAACGTCGTGCTCATCGGCGGCAGCGAGAGCAGCAGCGACTGGCTGAATCCGTCGGCCGCGACGTCCTCGGTCATCCTGCCGCCGTCGTTCCCCGCGCCGCTCCCGCCGTAGTATTGGCTGTTGGTGTTGATGATCTCCTTCCAGAAGCCCCGCCGCGGGACGCCGACGCGATAGCCTGGACGCACCACCGGCGTGAAATGCCCCACCACCGCGAAGAGCGTCTGCTCGAACGGATCGAGGCGCAGCCACGCGAACACGCTCGCCGCCGCATCGTTGCACGAGATCCACCGGAAGCCGTGCGGGTTGAAGTCGTTCTGCCCGAGCACGGGTTCGGCAGCGTACAAGTGGTTCAGGTCCCTGACCAGCAGCCGCAGCCCGTCGTGGTCGTGGTACTGGCACAGGTGCCAGTCGAGGCTGGCGTCGTGGGCCCACTCATGCGACTGCCCGAATTCGCTCCCCATGAAGAGGAGCTTTTTCCCGGGCCAGCCCCAGGTGAAGCCGTAAAGCGCGCGGAGGTTGGCCGCCTTGTCGGCTATGTGCCACGCCCCCATCTTGTAGAGCATCGAGCCCTTCCCGTGGGTGACCTCGTCGTGCGAGAACACGCAGACGAAGTTCTCCGCATACTGGTAGAGCATCCCGAACGTGAGGTCGTTCTGGTGCCACTTGCGGTGGATGGGGTCCTTCGAGAAATACTGGAGCGTGTCGTGCATCCAGCCCATGTTCCACTTCAGGTCGAAGCCCAGCCCGCCATCCTTCACCGGTTTGGTGACGCCGGCAAATGCCGTCGACTCCTCGGCGATCATCAGTGCGCCCGGATAGTAGGAGTGCACGAGTTCGTTGACCTGGCGCAGGAACGCGATCGCCTCCAGGTTCTCGCGCCCGCCGAACTTGTTCGGGATCCACTCGCCCGGCTTGCGCGAGTAGTCCAGGTACAGCATCGAGGCGACGGCGTCGACCCGCAGCCCGTCCACGTGGTAGCGGTCGAACCACGCCAGCGCGCTTGCCACGAGGAAGCAGCGCACCTCGTTGCGCCCGTAGTTGAAAATCAGCGTACCCCAGTCCTGGTGCGCGCCCTGCCTGGGGTCGGCGTGCTCGAAGAGATGCGTGCCGTCGAACTCGGCCAGCGCAAAGCTGTCCCGCGGGAAATGCGCGGGCACCCAGTCGAGGATCACGCCGATCCCCCGCTGGTGCAGGTGGTCGACGAACCAGGCAAAGTCCTCCGGCGTGCCATAGCGGTACGTCGGCGCGAAGAATCCTGTCACCTGGTAGCCCCACGACCCGTCGAACGGATGCTCCGCCACCGGAAGGATCTCGATGTGCGTGTAGCCCATCTCGACCGCGTAGTCGGCCAGCGCCGGTGCCAGCTCCCGGTAGCCCAGCGGCCGCTCGGCGTCCTCGACCAGGCGCCTCCACGAGCCCAGGTGGACCTCGTAGATCGATACCGGGCGGTCGAGCCTGCCCGCCTGCTGCCGCCGTTGCTCGATCCAGGCTGCGTCCCCCCACTTGTGCCGGCGCGTGTTGCACACGATCGAGGCGTTGTTGGGCGGCGACTCGAACGCCGTCGCGTACGGGTCGCTCTTGAGGCGGATGTGGCCGGCGCGGTCCCAGATCTCGAACTTGTACATCTCCCCCTCGCCCAGCCCCGGCACGAAGAGCTCCCACACGCCGGAGGAGCCGAGCGGGCGCATCGGGAAATAGCGTCCGTCCCAGCGGTTGAAGTTCCCGACGACCGACACGCGGCGGGCGGTCGGCGCCCACACCGCAAACGCCACCCCGCTCGTCTCGTCCACCACGCGCACATGCGCGCCGAGCTTGGCGTAGATGCGATGCTCGTTGCCCTCGTTGAAGAGGTAAAGATCCTGCGCGCCCAGCGTCGGCAGGAACGAGTACGGGTCGCTGAACTGCCGGAGCTCGCCGCTCTGCAGCTTCACCCGCAGCTGGTAGCGGAACACCGCGGCCTCCTCCGGGATCGCCACCTCGAAGAGCCCCTCGGGGGCGAGCCGCGCCATCGGCCAGCGGCGCGCGCCTCCGGCCATCAGCGTCACCGGATCGCGCGCGTCGATCACCGCGCACTCCGCCGCGTCCCTCACCAGCGCCCGCGCCACGACGCCCCCGCCGCGGCCCGCTTTGGCGGGATGCATCCCGAGCACGTCATGCGGATTGCCGTGCTTTGCCTCGAGGAGTTTGGTGAGATCGGCCCGGAGAGTTTTCACAGGATGGGGTGTCTCTGTCCCGGCATTCTGCCCGGCTTTGCCGCGGGGTCTAGGCCTTTCTCTCTTTTCGCCGGCATAACGCGGTTGACCCCCGGGAGCGGGGCCCTTTGCTGAGCATCGCCAATGCCCCCGTCGAATCCAGCGATCAGGGACCTGCGGATCGACCGACCGCCCGAGGACGAGAGACCGCGCCGGACGTGGCTCCTCGTTTTCGCCGTGGCCATCGTGGCCGCCGCCGGCGCCGCCGCCTGGATGCTGCGGCCGCGCGCAGTCGAGGTCCGCACCGCCGCCGTCCGCGCCCCGGCGACCCAGTCGGCCGCGGAACGCACCGTCCTCAACGCCTCCGGCTACGTCACCGCCCGCCGCGCCGCCACCGTCTCCTCGAAGGTCACCGGCAAGGTCGTCGATGTCCTTGTCGAGGAGGGCATGGCCGTCGCCGAAGGCCAGATCCTCGCTCATCTCGACGACACGAACCTCCGCGCCGGCTTCGATCTCGCCCGCGCCCAGGTCGCGGCCGCCAGGGCCGCGCTCGCCGAGATCCGCGTCCGCACCGGCGAGGCCGAGCAGGAGCGCCAGCGCCAGGCCAGCCTCATCCGCGCCAGCGTCTCCTCCCAGGCCGACTACGACCACGCCGAGGCCGCCGCCGCCGCCTACAAGGCGCGCCTCGGGCAGCAGGAGGCCGAGGTCGCCGTCGCCGAGAGCTCACTCGCCGTCTGCCGCCAGCAGCTCGACGACACCGTCATCCGCTCCCCCTTCGCGGGCGTCGTCACCACCAAGGACGCCCAGCCCGGAGAGATGATCTCCCCGGTTTCCGCCGGCGGCGGTTACACGCGCACCGGGATCTGCACCGTCGTCGACATGGAGTCACTCGAGATCGAGATCGACGTCAACGAGAGCTACATCAACCGCGTGCAGCCCGCCCAGCCCGTCGAGGCCACCCTCGACGCCTACCCGGAGTGGAGGATCCCCTGCCGCGTCATCGCCATCATCCCCACCGCCGACCGCCAGAAGAGCACCGTCAAGGTCCGCGTCGGCTTCGTGAAGCTCGACCCGCGCATCCTCCCCGAGATGGGCGTGAAGGTCGCGTTCCGCGAGGCCGCCGCCGCGGGCGCCCCGCCCGCCCGCAGCCTGCGCGTGCCCCGCGCAGCCGTGCGCCAGCAGGACGGCCGCGACGCCGTTTTCGTCGTCCAGGGCGGCCGTGTCGAGCGGCGCGCCGTGGCCGTCGCCGCCTCCACTTCGGAGGAGGCCGAGATCGCCGCCGGCCTGGCCGAGGGCGAGCGCGTCGTCGTCTCCGGCCCCGCCTCCCTGGCGGATGGAGCCGCCGTGAAGGAGGCCAATCCATGAATTCCCCAACCACCGCCGGCGCGCTCGTGCGCATCGGCAATGTCGAGAAGGTCTTCCGCCGCGGCTCGGAGAACGTCCACGTGCTGCGCGACCTGAACCTCACGGTGCCCACGGGGGAGTTCCTCGCGCTCATGGGGCCGTCGGGTTCCGGCAAGAGCACCCTCCTCAACCTCATCGGCGGCCTCGACCGCCCCACCAGGGGCACCGTCGAGGTGGCCGGTGAACGCGTCGACAACCTCTCCGACCGCCGCCTTGCAGGCTGGCGCGCCCGGCACATCGGGTTCGTCTTCCAGCTCTACAACCTGCTCCCCGTCCTCACCGCGTCGCGCAATGTCGAGCTGCCGCTCCTGCTCACCCACCTCTCGCGCGACGAGCGCGCCAGGCACGTCGCCGCCGCCCTCGAACTCGTCGGGCTCGGCCACCGCACCGGCCATTTCCCGCGCCAGCTCTCCGGCGGCGAGCAGCAGCGCGTCGGCATCGCCCGCGGCATCGTCACCGACCCCACCCTGCTGCTCTGCGACGAGCCCACCGGCGATCTCGACCGCAAGGCGGGCGATGAGATCCTCGATCTGCTCCAGGCGCTCAACCGCGAACACGGCAAGACCATCATCATGGTCACCCACGACCCGCACGCCTCGGCGCGCGCGTCGCGCACCGTCCACCTCGAGAAGGGCCAGATCACCGACCAGGCCTCGCAATGACGGCGGCGACTCCGGCCGGCGCCTGAACCATGCTCCCTTACCTGCACCTCGTCTGGAGCAACCTGATGCGCAAGAAGGCGCGCACGATCCTCACGCTGCTGTCGATCGCCGTCGCCTTCCTGCTCTTCGGTCTCCTCGCGGCCATCCGCATCGCCCTCACCGGCGGGATAGATGTCGCCGGCGCCGACCGCCTGATCACCCGCCACAAGGTCTCGATCATCCAGCTGCTCCCGCGCGACTATAAGGAGAAGATGGAGCGCATCCCCGGCGTCGCCCTGGCCGCCCACCAGACGTGGTTCGGCGGGATCTACCGGGATCCGAAGAATTTCTTCATGCAGTGCCCGGTGGAACCCGAACCGTTCCTCGCGATGTATCCGGAGCTCCTCCTCCCCGACCAGCAACGGCAGGCCTGGCTCCGCACGCGCACCGGCGCCATCGTCGGCCGCAAGACCGCTGAGCGGTTCGGCTGGAAGGTCGGGGACAAGGTCCCCATCCAAAGCACGATCTGGACGCTGCCCGACGGCGGCCGCACCTGGGTGTTCGACATCGTGGGCATCTTCGACGGCAAGCTCCGCAACACCGACACCACCGCGCTGTTCTTCCGCTACGACTACTTCGACGAGGCGCGACAGCGGTGGGGCAAGGGCCAGGTGGGCTGGTACACCGTGCGGGTCAAGGACCCTGCCCAGGCGGCCGGTGTCGCCCGCCGGATCGACGCCGAGTTCGAGAACTCGTCCTACGAGACCAAGACCGAGCCCGAGGGCGCCTTCGTCCAGGGATGGGCAAGGCAGATCGGCGACATCGTGCTGATCACCGCATCGATCATGACCGCTGTCTTCTTCACGATCCTCCTGGTCGCCGGCAACACGATGTCCCAATCGGTGCGCGAACGCACGGGCGAACTCGGCGTGCTCAAGGCGATCGGATTCACCAACAGCACGATCCTCGCCCTGGTCCTCGCCGAGTCCTGCCTCCTCTCGGTCGCGGGCGGCGCCATCGGGACCGGACTCGCCTGCCTGTTCACCGCCCACGGCGATCCCACGGGCGGGATCCTGCCGCTCTTCCATTTCCCGGTCGGCGACCGCTTCATCGGCCTCGGGCTGAGTCTGGCCCTGGGCCTGGTCACCGGCCTCTTCCCAGCGCTCGCGGCGATGCGCCTGCGCGTGGCCGATGCCCTCAGGAGGATGTGACCTCATGGCAAGCCCCATTAATTGGCTCATCCAGGTCGCCGCGGTCACGCGCTTCGGCCTCCTCGGCATCCCCCAGCGCCGGGGCTCCGTCGCCGCCGCCGTCATCGGCATCGCGGGTGTTGTCGCCGTCCTCGTCGGCGTCCTCTCCATCGCCGTCGGCTTCCGCCGGGTGATGCAGGCCTCGGGCGATCCCGGCGCGGCGATCGTCCTGCGGTCCGGCGCCGACTCCGAGATGGTCAGCGGCCTCGGCCAGGACGAGGCGAAGATCATCGCCGACGCGCCGGGCGTCGTCCGCGACCCGGACGGCCCCCTGGCGTCGGCGGAGCTCTTCGTCATCATCAATCTTCCTAAGCGATCCACCGGCACCGATGTCAACGTGCCCTTCCGCGGCGTCGGCCCCGCGGCCTTCAAGGCCCGGAGCAACTTCAGGATCGTCGCCGGCCGCAACTTCGAGCCGGGCAGGAACGAGGTCATCGTCGGCGCGGGCGCCGCCCGCGAATTCGCCGGGCTCGACCTCGGTGGCACGGTGAAGATCGGCCGCTACGACTGGCCGGTGGTCGGCGTGTTCACCGCGGGCGGAGGCGCCGCCGAGTCGGAGGTATGGACCGACGCGCCCGTGATCCAGGACGCCTACCACCGGGGCCGCAGCTACCAGTCGGTCTATGCCCGGCTCGTCTCGCCCTCCGCCTTCGGCCCCTTCAAGGATGCGCTCACGACCGACCCGAGGCTCAGCGTCAAGGCCGTCCGCCAGACCGATTTCTACGCGGAACAGTCGATCATGATCACCACGATCATCATGACACTCGGCATCCTGATCGCCGCGCTCATGGCGGTGGGCGCGGTGTTCGGGGCGCTCAACACGATGTACAGCTCGGTGTCGGCGCGCACGCGCGAGATCGCCACGCTCCGCGCGCTCGGATTCGGGCGCGGCGCCGTCGTGGCGTCGGTGATGCTCGAGTCGGTCGCGCTCGCCCTGCTCGGCGGCACCGGCGGCGCGGCCCTGGCCTACGCGATCTTCAACGGATTCAAGACGACCACCGTCAACTGGCAGAGTTTCAGCCAGGTCACCTTCGCCTTCGCCGTCACCCCGCCCCTCCTCATTCTGGGCGTGGTCCTCGCCACGGCGATCGGCATCGCCGGGGGCCTCCTGCCGGCCGTGCGCGCCGCGCGCCAGCCGATCGCGACAGCCCTGCGCGAACTGTAGCATCCCGTCAGATCGGAAAAATCCACTCTGTCAAAAGATCGGTAACACCTCATCCGCCGCCCCCGTGCATCGCGTTTCTCTCCGGTGCCGACCAATTCCGTCGTGCTTGCCTCCAGCCCACCGGACCGCTGACCACGAGGCGTCCGTCGCTCCGGGCCAGGCCGCCCGGGGCGCCACGCGCCGCCGTGCGCCGCAGCCCCAGTCCCCGGGGCGGGGATGCCTCTGATCCCGCCGCAACTCCCTACTTCCCTTGACCGCGCCCGCGTTGTTTGCGAACGTCGGCTTTCCTTCCATGCTGATCCTTCGCGGCTCCCCCACCCTGTCGCAGTTCCGAATTCAGAAGCTCCTCCAGGACCTGGCTTCCGCCGGCATCCCCGTGCGAGCCATCGGCGCCGAGTTCGTCCACGTCGTGGACCTCGACGGCGATCTCTCCGCCATCGAGCGCGACATCCTCCAGAAGCTCCTGACCTACGGACCCCGCCGCGCCGCCTAGCCGGTCGCCGGGCTTGCCCTGGTCGTCGCCCCCCGCCCGGGCACCATTTCCCCCTGGTCCTCGAAGGCCACCGACATCGCCCGGATCTGCGGGCTCGACAAAGTCGCGCGCATCGAGCGCGTTGTCGCCTACTCGATCGACCTCGGCGGCGAACCCAGCAGTCCTGCCTCCGGCCTCGCCGAGGCCCAGCTCGCCGCCCTCCGCGCCCGGCTCCACGACCGCATGACCCAGGTCGTCTTTGAGAACCTCGACGCCTGCCAGGCCCTCTTCCATCACGAGTCGCCCCGGCCGATGGCGACCGTCCCGGTGCTCGCCCTCGGCCGCGCCGCCCTCACCGAGGCCAACCGCGCGCTCGGCCTCGCCCTCGCCGACGACGAGATCGACTACCTCGTCGGCGCCTTCACCTCGCTCGGCCGCGACCCCAGCGATGTCGAGCTGATGATGTTCGCGCAGGCCAACTCCGAGCACTGCCGCCACAAGATTTTCAACGCCACCTGGGAGATCGACGGCGAGCGCCGCGACCGCTCGCTCTTCCAGATGATCCGCAACACCTACGCCCTCCACAACAACGGCATCCTCTCGGCCTACCGCGACAACGCCGCGGTCATCGTCGGCAGCCGCGGCGGGCGCTTCTTCGCCGACCCGCGCACCCATCGCTACGTCACCAGCGCCGAGGACATCCACCTGCTCTGCAAGGTCGAGACGCACAACCATCCCACCGCCATCTCCCCCTTCCCCGGCGCCGCCACCGGCTCCGGCGGCGAGATCCGCGACGAGGGCGCCACCGGCGTCGGCTCCAAGCCCAAGGCCGGCCTCACCGGTTTCACCGTCTCCAACCTCCGCCTGCCGGGCGCCGTCCAGCCTTGGGAGAAGGACAACGGCAAGCCCGGCCGCATCGTCACGGCCCTCGACATCATGATCGACGGCCCGCTCGGCGGCGCCGCCTTCAACAACGAGTTCGGCCGGCCCAACATCAACGGCTATTTCCGCACCTTCGAGGCCGAGGTGCCCGCGCCCGCCGCCCGCGACGCCGCCGCGGCCAAGCCTCCCGCCACCGAGATCCGCGGCTATCACAAGCCCATCATGCTCGCCGGCGGCCTGGGCAACATCCGCGACGCCCACGTCAGCAAGGGCAAGCTCAACCCCGGCGACAAACTCGTCATCCTCGGCGGCCCCGCGATGCTCATCGGCCTGGGCGGCGGCGCCGCCAGCTCGATGGCCAGCGGCGCGGGCGACGCCGACCTCGATTTCGCCAGCGTCCAGCGCGACAATGCCGAGATGCAGCGCCGCTGCCAGGAGGTCATCGACCGCTGCTGGGCTCTCGGACCCGAGAACCCCATCTCGTTCATCCACGACGTCGGCGCCGGCGGCATCTCCAACGCCCTGCCCGAGCTCGTCAACGACGGCGGCTGCGGCGGCCACTTCGACCTCCGCAAGGTTCCCAACGCCGAGCCGGGCATGTCGCCGCTCGAGATCTGGTGCAACGAGGCCCAGGAGCGTTACGTCCTCGCCATCCCCGCCGCGCGCATCGATGAGTTCCAGCAACTCTGCGCCCGCGAGCGCTGCCCCTGCGCCGTCGTCGGCGAGGCCACCGCCGACCGCCGCCTCGTCCTCGAGGATGCCCGCTTCCGCAACCGCCCGATCGACCTCCCGCTCGAGGTCCTCCTCGGCAAGCCTCCGCGCATGCACCGCGAGGAGACCTCCCTCGTCCGCCCCCAGGCCCCCCTCGACCTCAGGCCCCTCCTGCCCGCCAGGCGCGCCGGCAAACCCTCCCCGATCGCCACGCTGCGCACCATGCTCGCCGAGGCCGCCCGCCGCGTGCTCGCCCACCCGGCCGTCGCCGACAAGACCTTCCTCATCTCCATCGGCGACCGCACGCTCGGCGGACTCATCTGCCGCGACCAGATGGTCGGACCCTGGCAGGTGCCGGTCGCCGACTGCGCGGTCACGGCCGCCGCGTTCGACGTCTACACCGGCGAGGCCATGGCCATGGGCGAGCGCACGCCCGTCGCCGTCAACAACGCCCCGGCCTCCGCCCGGCTCGCCGTCGGCGAGGCCCTCACCAACCTCGCCGCCGCCCAGGTCGGCGAGATCGGCCGCGTCAACCTCTCGGCCAACTGGATGGCTGCGCCCGCCGTCCCCGGCGACGCCGCCGACCTCTACGCCGCCGTCCACGCCGTCGGCATCGAGCTCTGCCCCGCCCTCGGGATCACCATCCCCGTCGGCAAGGATTCGATGAGCATGAACACCGTGTGGAAGGACGGCGCCGCGTCGCGCCGCGTCACCGCCCCGATCTCCCTCATCGTCTCGGCCTTCGCCCCGGTCGCCGACGTCCGCCTCTCCCTCACCCCGCAGCTCGATCCGTCGCCCGACACCGTCCTCCTCCTCATCGACCTCGGCCGCGCCCGGAACCGCCTCGGCGGCTCCATCCTCGCCCAGGTCGTCTCCCAGATGGGCGAGGCCGCGCCCGACGTCGACCGCCCGGCTGACCTCAAGGGTTTCTGGAACGCGATCCAGGAGCTGGGCCGCGATCGCAAGCTCCTCGCCTACCACGACCGCTCCGACGGCGGCCTCTTCGCCACGGTCGTCGAGATGGCCTTCGCCGGACACGTCGGCGTCGACTTCTCTATCCCCCACCGCCACGACCCCTTAGCCGCCCTCTTCAACGAGGAGCTCGGCGCCGTCATCCAGATCCGCGTCGACGACATCGACCACGTCTCCGGCGTCCTTCGCGCCCACGGCCTCAAGGCCTGCGTTTCCCGGCTCGGCGCCCCCAATGCCACCGGGCGCATCACCATCCAGCAGGACGCGCGCCCGATCTTCGACGAGGATCTTTTCGCCCTGCGCGCCATCTGGTCCGACGTCACCCGCCGCATCTCCCAGCTTCGCGACAATCCCGCCTGCGCCGAGTCGGAGTACCGGCTCAAGCTCGATCCCGCCGATCCCGGCATTTCGCCGAAAGTCACCTTCAAGCTCACGCCCGCGGACGCAGGAGCCCGCGCCGGAAGTCCCAAAGCCCACACCGGGAATCCTCCTTCCTCGGTGGCCCATCCGAAGAATCCTCCTCTCGCCATTCTTCGAGAGCAGGGAGTGAACGGCGAGGTCGAGATGGCCGCCGCCTTCAGCCGCGCGGGTTTCGAGTCGGTCGACGTGCACATGACCGACATCCTGAACGGCCGCGTCAGGCTGAAGGATTTCCGGGGCTTTGTCGCCTGCGGCGGCTTCAGTTACGGCGACGTGCTTGGCGCCGGCGAGGGCTGGGCCAAGAGCATCCTCTTCAACGAGCGCGCCCGAGCCGAGTTCGCCGCGTTCTTCGCGCGCCCCGACACCTTCGCGCTCGGCGTGTGCAACGGCTGCCAGATGGTCGGCAATCTGCACTCGCTCATCCCCGGCTCCTCCCACTGGCCGCGGTTCGTCCAGAACCGCAGCGAGCGCTTCGAGGCCCGGCTCATCTCGGTCCGCATCGACCCCAGCCCCAGCATCCTCTTCGCCGGGATGGAGGGCTCGGTGCTCCCGCTCGTCACCGCGCACGGCGAGGGCTACGCCGAGTTCGCCGACGCCGCGGCCGCGCGCGCCTGCAGCGATTCCGGACTCGTCTGCGCCCGCTACGTCGACAACCGCGGCGAGCCCACCGAGCTGTATCCCCTCAATCCGAACGGCTCGCCCTTCGGGATCACCGCGCTCACCACCACCGACGGCCGCGTGACGATCCTCATGCCCCATCCCGAGAGGGTCTTCCGCACCGCCGCCTTCAGCTGGCACCCCGCCGACTGGGGCGACGACAGCCCCTGGATGCAGCTCTTCCATAATGCGCGGTCGTGGATTGGGTGAAGCCTCGGCATGGCGGGCGACCCCCGGGGACGCGACGCCCTCGCCGCGGATCGGCCGGGCCGAGATCGCCCATCCCCCCCGAACAGCCGCTTCAGCCCCGGATACGGTTTCAGCGGGATGATCTTCACGGGCGGAATGGCCTTGGCGCCGCGTCACATCCCCTGGGCCTGATCGACCCCTTCGAGCACGCCGAACTTCACCAGCTTCCCGCCCAGGTCGAACACCACGACGATGTACACATTCTCGTATCCCAGGCTGCGCGGGCTGTCGATCGACAGCGTGAGGCTCGCGCCGTTGCCTAGCAGATCTCCGCCGATCTCCGCAACGAAAGACTGGATACCCTGCCGCCCCCCCCCAGGGGCGGCCCTGAGCCCGGTGCCGTGCGCCTCAGGCGCGGCCCGCTGTCAGGCCAAGGCCTTCTCGTAGTCGGCCGCCGAGAGCAGCGCGGCGGCATCGGCGGCATTCGAGGGCTTGATCCTGATCATCCAGCCCTCGTCGTACGGCTTCTGGTTCACCGTCTCCGGCGCGCTCTCCAGCGCGGGATTCACCGCGAGCACGACGCCCGCGACGGGCGCGTAGATGTCGGAGGCGGCCTTCACCGACTCGACCACACCGAAGGCTTCGCCGGCCTTGAGGGAGGCGCCCACCTTCGGCAGCTGCACGAAGGTGATGTCGCCCAGGCTGTGCTGCGCGTAGTCGGTGATCCCGACGACGGCGGAGCCATCGGCCTCGGGTTTCAGCCACTCATGGGATTTTGCGTAACGGCGATCGGTCGGGAGAGAGCTCATCGAAGGTTTGGGTGTGATCCTTTTTGGCGATCAGATCAGGGAATCGGCGGGGCGCAAGCAAGCACCGAGACAACGCCTAGTGCTTCGGCAGCATCACGAACGGCGGCTTCGCGGGCTTCAGCTCGATCTGCGCGCCGCGGATGTCCACGCTGAGAGGCCCCGCCGCGGCCCCCGCGGCGATGAGGGCCGAGCCGATCGCCTCGTTGAGCAGCGGCGAGAGCGTGCCCGACACCACCTGCCCGACGGCGCCCGCGGGCCCGAGCACGGGAGTGCCCGAGCGCACGATCCGGCGGTCGCCGGTCTTGAAATACACGATCTTCCTCGCCGGACCCGCCGCCTTCTCGGCGGCGAGCGCGGCGCGGCCGTTGAAGTCGCAGCCCTTCTCCAGCTTCACCGTCCAGCCCAGGCCGGCCGCGATCGGCGAGACCCCGGCCGTGATCTCGTGTCCGTAGAGTGGATATCCCGCCTCGAGCCGGAGGCTGTCGCGCGCGCCGAGGCCGGCGAGCTCGAGGCCCAGGGGCGCGCCGGCCGCGAGCAGGGCCTCGGCCAGGCGCGGCGCCTCGGAGGCGGCGTGATAGAGCTCGAAGCCGTCCTCCCCCGTGTAGCCCGTGCGGCTGAGCATGCAGGGCACTCCCCCCACGTCGCCCGAATCGAAATGGTAGTATTTGATGACATCCAGCGGCGCGTTGGTCAGCCTCTGGACGATGTGGGCCGCGCGCGGCCCCTGGACGGCGAGCAGCGCATAGTCGGCGGAGCGATCCGTGATCGTCACGCGCCAGGCGGTGGCCTGTTCGCGGATCCAGGCGAGGTCCTTGTCGATGTTCCCGGCGTTGATGCAGAGGAAGAAGTCATCGGGCCCGCGCATGTAGACCAGGAGGTCGTCCACCACGCCGCCGCTGGGATAACACATCGGTGAATACAGCACCCGGCCCGGGAAGAGCTTGGCGACGTCGTTCGTCACGAGGTGATTCAGGAACGACAGCGCATCGGAACCCCTCACGTCGACCTCGCCCATGTGGCTGACGTCGAAGAGGCCCGCGGCATGCCGCACGGCCTTGTGCTCCTCGAGAATGCTCCGGTACTGCACCGGCATCTCCCATCCGGCGAAGTCCACCATCCGCCCTCCGTGGGCGACATGGAAACTGCGCAGGGGGGTCGTTTTGAGGTTATCCATGGCAAGAACCTAATCGCCGCCCACGGCCGGGGCGCAAGGAAGTTCTGGCGGGGGCAGGCCTCCCGCGGCCCCCGCCGATTTGATTCGAAAACAGGCGCGGGGCGGTTGAAGGTGTGCCCCGCATGTTCGCCCTCGTCGTCGCCACCGCATTCACGCTGGGCACCTCGTTTGCCTGCTCCCTCGCGGAAGCGGTCATCCTGAGCACCACCGTGCCCGACATCGAGGCGCTCAAGAAACGCCACGCCGCCCGCGGCGCCCTGCTCGAACGGCTGCGGGTCGACCTCGACGAGACGATCTCGGTGATCCTCACGCTGAACACCATGGCGAACACCCTCGGCGCGATGATCATCGGCGCCTCGGCGGCCCACCTCTTCGGCGACGCCATGGTGGGCGTGATCTCCGGGATCCTCACCCTTGCGATCCTGATCTTCTCGGAGGTCATTCCCAAGAATCTCGGCGTCGTCCACCGCGTCGCCCTCCAGCCCCACATCGTCTATCCCCTGCTCTGGACGCGCAGGCTCCTCTTCCCGATCATCTGGCTCTGCAAGCAAGCCGTGCGCATGGCCGTCCGGGGCAAGCCCGCTGCGAATACCTCCGACAGGGATATCATCCTCCTCGCCGAAAAGGGCGCCAGCGACGGCACGCTCTCCGCGAGCGAGTCGAACATCATCGCCAACGCCCTCTCGCTCGACGACGTGCGCGTCGGCGAGATCATGACTCCGCGGACCGTCCTCACCACCCTCCGGAAGGACGCCACGGTCGGCCAGATCTTCCGCGAATACCCCAACATCCCGTTCGCCCGGATTCCCGTCTGCAACAAGAACCTCGACGACGTCGTCGGGCTCGCGCGCCGGCGCGACCTCCTGAAGGCCAAGGCCAACGACCAGGACTCCGAGCTGGTCGCCGACCTGATGCAGGAGATCCATTTCGTCCCGAAGACCGCGACCGCCGGCAACGCCCTCCAGCTCTTCCTCAAGACACACCAGCAGCTCCTCGTGGTCGTCGACGAATTCGGGTCCACCGCGGGCGTGGTGACGATGGAGGACGTGATGGAGCACCTGCTCGGGCGCGAGATCTTCGAGAAGGACGACGTGGCGGTCGACATGCGCGAGCTCGCCCGCGCCAAGCTCCGGAAACAGGGCCGCGGCGCCCGGCCGGGCGATCCCGGCCTCCGGCTGCCGCAGGTGCCGGGCTGACACCCGCTCCCGACGCCCGCAACCTGCCCCATGCTTCTCGCCTACTGGGTCCACGATCTGAGTCCGTTTGTCGTCCGTTTCTGGGGCGACGTCGGCATCCGCTGGTACGGCCTTGCCTACGTCTGCGGCTTCTTCGCCGGCTGGTGGCTGATGGTTCGCTACTGGCGCGCGGGACGCTCGGCGCTCGCCGCCCCGAAGGTGGCCGATTTCATCATGGCGCTGGTCGCGGGCGTGATCCTCGGCGGCCGGCTCGGCTACTTCCTGTTCTACGATCTCGAGCAGCTCGTCTACGATCCGCTGGTGCTGTTCCGCGTCTGGGACGGCGGCATGGCGAGCCACGGCGGGTTCATCGGAGTCGCGCTGGCCGCGTGGTGGTATTCCCGGCACAGCCGCCTGCCGTTCCTGCACCTCGCCGACCTTTCGGTCACGACAGCCCCGGTCGGGCTCATGCTCGGGCGCATCGCCAATTTCATCAACGGCGAGCTCTGGGGGAAGACCGCCTCGGTGCCCTGGGCCGTCATCTTCCCCAAGAGCGAGGCGCCCGGCACGCCCCTGCACCTGATCCCCCCGCGCCATCCCTCGCAGCTCTACGAGGCGGCCCTCGAAGGCGCCCTTCTTCTGGCCTATCTCCAGTGGCGGTTCTGGAAGAGCAACGCCGCCGAGAGGCAGCCCGGCCGCCTCTCGGGGGAATTTCTGGTCGCGTATGCAGTCGCGCGGGTCGTCTGCGAGGCCTTCCGCGAGCCCGATGCCGGCGTGCCTCTCATCCTCGGGCTCAGCCGCGGCACGTTCTACTCCCTGTTCCTGATCGCCGCCGGAGCCGGCCTGATCGCCTACGCCGTCCACGCCGGGAAGGCCCGCGAGAAAAGGCCGGGGGCAGCCGCCTGACCTCAGCCGTCCGCGAAGTCCTGGAATTCCGGATTCCGCCGGATGAATGCCGCCACGTAGGCACACTTCGGCACAATCTTCCGCCCCTGCCGGCGCATGTCCTTCAGCGCGAAGCGCACCAGCTCCCCGGCGACGCCGCGGCCGCGCAGCTCGGGAGGGACAAAGGTGTGCGTGAAGACGACGCGCCCGGGCTCCTCCGCGTAGTCGGCGACCGCGAGATGCCCCTCCACCGCCGCCTCATAACGGCTGGCGGCCGCGTTGTGCCTCACCTCGATGCCGCCGCCCGGCGGCTTCACGGCGTCCGGCCCCTTCCCGGGCGGAAACGCGCGAGCACCGCGGCCAGCTCCTCCATCCCCTCGATCCGCAGCGCCCAGAGCGCGAGGCCGTAGATCGCAGCGCCGAGGGGGATCAGCACGGCGATCGCGACGACGTCGGCGGGCCGGCCGTGGAGGAAGGCCGTCACCGCCCGCCAGCCCGTCCCGACCCCGGCGGCCATGACCGCGCTCGCCGCCAGCGTCTTGCCCAGGCTGCGCCAGAGCGGGGCGAACCGCAGCTCGGGCACCCGCCGCACGAGCGCCCGCTGCAGCAGCAGCGTCTGGACGATGATCGCCGTGGTGCTCGCGATCACCAGCCCCGCCGCGCCGAGCCACCGCATCAGGAGCAGGCTCAGCCCGAGGTTCACCAGGAAGTCGATCACCGCGATCCGCACCGGCGTCGACGTGTCCTTGATCGAGTAGAAGGCGCGCACGGTGAGGTTCACCACCGAGAAGAACGGCATGCCGATGACGAACAGGGCGAGCAGCACGGCCATCGTGTGCGCGTCGCCGTCGGTGAACTGGCCATGCCGGAAGAGCACGCGCACGATCGGCCCTCCCAGCAGCGCCAGGCCGGCCGCCGCGGGCACGTTGATGACCAGGATCAGGCGGATTCCCTTCCGGAAATCGCCGGCCATCGCATCGAAGTTGCGCTCCACCGCGTGCCGGGCGATCAGCGGGTAGACGACCGTCGAGACCGCGATTGCGAAGACGCCGATCGGCAGCTCCATGAGGCGGTTCGCATAGAAGAGGAGCGTCGCGGCCGAATCGTCGATCTGGTACGCGAGCAGGTTCGAGACGTAGATGTTCACCTGGTAGATCGCCGTGCCGAAGAAGCCCGGCGCCATCAGCGCCGCGATCTCCCGCATGCGGGGCGATAGCGCCAGGTCGAAGCGCGGCCGCCAGCCGCCGCGGACAAGCACCGCGGCCGGCACCGCCATCTGGAGAAATCCTCCGATGAGCACGCCCGCACACAGCCAGCGGATCTCGCCCATCGGCGTCGAGGCCCAGTGCAGCCCGGCGCCGCCAAGCGTGAGGATCATCGAGAGGTTCAGCCAGATCGGCGAAAGCGCGGGCTCGGTGAACCGGTTGAAGACATTGAGCGTCGCGTTGAACGCGGCGGCGATGCAGATGAACGCGAGGTAGGGGAAGAGGATCACCGTGAGGTCGGCGACGAGGTGCCATTTCTCGCCGCCCCCCGACATGGCGCCTGTCCCATGGGCCAGCGCCAGGCCGAGCGTCACCAGCCGGTTGGCGGTGGCCATCGCGACGACCACGACGGTGCCGGTGATGACCAGCAGCCAGCTCACCACCTTGTTCAGCAGCGCATACGCGCCCCGCTCCCCGTTGGCGTGGAGCTCCTCCTGCAGCGTCGGCAGGAACGCCGCGGTGAGCGATCCCTCGCCGAGCAGGCGCCGGAAGAGGTTGGGCAGCCGGAATGCCGTCAGGAATGCCGAGTTGAGCAGGCTCGCGCCGAAGATCGCCGCGCCCAGCTGGTCGCGCATGAGTCCCAGCACGCGGGAGACTCCGGTCAGGATCGAGACGATCCCGATGTTCTTGAGATTCTTCGACACGGGCGGAGTTTTCTCTGCAGGGGCGAGCGACTTAGCAAGTCCTTAACGCCGGCCCGCCGGCCCCGAAGCGGAATTGACGCCCCGCGGCGCCGGCGGCATCGTTCCCGGAGTCATGCCCTTGCTGCCCAAGCTCACCGAGCGGTTGCAGCGCCATCCGAAGCGCATCGTCTTCCCGGAGGGCGCCGATCCGCGCATTCTCCAGGCCGCCCGCCAGTGGGTGACCCGCCGGATGGGCGTGCCGGTGCTCCTCGGCGAGCGCACCCGCATCAAGGAAGCGGCCGCCCAGCTCGACGTGAAGCTCGCCGGCATGCGCGTGATCGACCCCGCCCGGAGCGAGGATCTCGACGGGTTCGTCCAGCGCTTCGAGGAGCTCCGCCGCGACAAGGGACTCAGGCCCGGCGAGGCCCGCTCTCTCGTGGCCGACAACAACTACTTCGCCACGATGATGCTCGCCGCCGGCCAGGTCGACGCCCTCGTCGGCGGCGCCACCGTCTCGGCCTCAAGCGCCCTGCGCCCCCTCTTCCAGATCATCCCCAGGCTTGAGAACGTCGCCACCGCCTCCTCGCTGATGATCCTCGACTGGGACGAACAGAAATTCGGCATCGACGGCTCGCTCTTCCTCGCCGACTGCAGCGTCATCCCCGACCCCTCCGCCGAGCAACTCGCCGACATCGCGGTCGCCACCGCCATGATCGCCCGGCACCTCACCAACGAGTTGCCGCGCGTCGCGATGCTCAGCTACGCCAGCAAGAGCGGTACCGACCATCCCGCCCTCGCCAAGATGCGCCTCGCCACCGAGCTCGCGCGCGCCAAGGCCACGTGCGCCGCCCTCCCCATGGAGGTCGACGGCGAGCTCCAGGTCGACGCCGCCCTCGATCTCCACGTCGCCGAGACCAAGAAGGTCGACGGCGCCGTCGGCGGGCGGGCCAACGTGCTCATCTTCCCCGACCTCGCCTGCGCCAACATCGGCTTCAAGCTCGTCCAGGTGCTCGCGGGCGCCAACACCTTCGGCCAGATCATCACCGGGCTTAGCCGCCCCGCCGCCGAGATCAGCCGCGGCGCGAGCGCGCACGACGTCTTCGGCGCCGCCGCCGTCGTCGGCTGCCAGGCCATCGACCACCGCCTCCTCTACGGCACCTCGTGAGGCGGGCGGCCGCGCGGCGTGTCTCCCTTTCCTTCCATGCCTGAACTGAATCCGTTCGAACAGCCCGCGCTGCCGCTGCTCGCCAAGCCGACCAACTCGATCACCAAGCGCATCTTCGTCGCCGCCACCCGGATGAACGACGGCAAGACGACCTCCTGCCTCGGGCTCTTCGCCGCCCTGCAGCACCTGTATCCGCGCGTCGGCTTCATCAAGCCCGTCGGCCAGCGCTACGTCGAGGTCGAGGGCCACCTCGTCGACGAGGACTCCTACCTGCTTGACATGATCTACAAGGTGCACGTGCCGATCGAGAGCATGAGCCCGATCACGATCGACCCCACCTTCACGCGCCGCTTCCTCCACAACCCGGAGGAGAGCTACGCCCAGATCGTCGACAAGATCTGCCGCGCCTTCGACCGCGTCTCGTGGGAGAAGGACTTCACCCTCATCGAGGGCACCGGACACGCCGGCGTCGGCTCGATCTTCGACCTCTCCAACGCCCGCGTCGCGCGCCTGCTCGACGCCAAGGTCGTCATCGTCTGCCCCGGCGGCATCGGGCGCCCCATCGACGAGATCGCCCTCAACAAGGCCCTGTTCGACCGCGAGGGCGTCGAGGTCATCGGCGCCATCCTCAACAAGGTCGAGCCCGACAAGATGGCCCAGATCACCCAGTATGCGGGCCTCGGTCTCGCCCGCCTCGGCGTGCCCCTGCTCGGCGTGCTCCCCGTGCAGAAGACGCTCTCCGCCCCCAACCTCTCCCAGGTCGCCGCCGAGATCGGCGGCCGCTGGCTCAACGCCCACGATACCGGCGCCCACGAGCGCGTGCTGCGCGTCATCGTCGGCGCGATGGCCGCCAAGGGCATCATCGACCACCTCCAGCCCGGCAACCTCATCATCACCCCCGGCGACCGCGACGACGTCATCCTCGCCGCCATCTCCGCCACCAGCATCTCGGGCACCAAGGCCATCGCCGGCATCGTCCTCACCAACGACATCCTGCCCCACCCGAAGCTCGTCGAGCTGCTCGCCAAGACCGACATCCCCGTCATCGCCGCGCACGAAGACGCCTACTCGATCACCTCGAAGATCCACAACATGACGGTGAAGACGCAGCCGCACGACACCGACAAGATCCCCATCATCAAGCAGCTCGTCACCGAGCACGTCGATCTGCAGCGGCTGCTCGCCGCCTTCTGACCGGACCATGCTGCGCGAGCTCCTCCGCACGCTGCTCGTCTCCTCCCCCTCCTGGGCCCGCCGGCTGGGCCTCGCCCACGAGAATGCCGCGATCGCCGCCCGGCACCGCCGCTGCGCCGCCGCCTGGGCCCCCCACCTCGCCGCCAGCCGCGAGGCGATTCTCGCCGCCGCCGATCGCTGTCTCCGCCGCCGCGCCGCCCTGGTCATCGGGGCCGGCGACTGCCTCGACGTCCCGGTCGCCGCCCTCGCCGGCCGCTTCGAAGCCGTCGTCCTCGCCGATGTCGTCCTTAGCCCCGCCGCCCGCCGTTGCGCCCGCCGCGCCCCGGACCGCGTGCGGTGCCTCGCGTGGGACGCCACCGGCGCCCTCGCCCGGCTCGCCGCCGCCACGCCGCAGGCGGATCCCGCCGAGATCCGGCGCCTGTTCGCCGAGGCCGATCCTGGCCCTCCCCCCGGCGGCGAACCGGATCTCATCGTCTCCGCCAACTGTATCTCCCAACTCGGGCTCGTGCCGGCCCATTCGCTTCCGGCGGCGGACAGGGACTCCTCCTTCCCCGACCGCTGCGCCGAAGCCGCCGCCAGGCGCCACCTCTCCTGGCTCGCCGCACGGCCCGGCGTTCGCGTCCTCATCGCCGATGCGGCGCGCCTCGATGTCGCCCCCGACGGGAGCATCCTCAAGCGCGAAAATCTGCGCGCCCGCTTCGGGCTCCGCCCGCCCGACCGCGCATGGCGCTGGGACCTCGCCCCGATCCCCGAATGGAGCCCCGACTTCAGCCGCGTCCACGAGGTCGGCGCCTGGTTCGACGGGCCGCAGTGCCCCGCCTGACTTCGCCCCGGGCTCCCCCGGGCGATCGCTCCGATGACGCGGGCGCGGGTCGCTCGCGGCTTGCGTATCGGGCGCCTGTTCCTCTTCACTGCGTGCCAGTGAAGCAAAGCATCGTCACGCTCGACATGGAGGGGGTCCTCACCCCGGAGATCTGGATCGCGGTCGCCGAGCACACCGGCCTGCCCGCGCTCCGCCGCACCACGCGGGATGAGCCCGATTACGACAAGCTCATGCGCTACCGCATGGCCATCCTCGACGCGCATGGCATCACGCTGAGCAGGATCCAGGAGGTGATCGCCGGCCTCGCGCCGCTCCCCGGCGCGCTCGACTTCCTCAACACGCTCCGCTCCGAGCTGCCGGTCATCATCGTCTCCGACACCTTCGAGCAGTTCGCCCAGCCTCTCCTCCGGCACCTCGGCTGGCCCGTGCTTTTCTGCAACCGGCTCGTGGTCGAGAACGACCGCATCACCGGCTACCAGCTCCGCCAGCCCGACCAGAAGCGCTGCTCGGTCGAGGCCCTGCGCTCGCTCCAATATCGCGTGATCGCCGCCGGCGACTCGTTCAACGACACGACGATGTTGAAGAAGGCCGACCACGGCATCCTCTTCCGCGCGCCCCCGGCCGTCGTGCAGCAGTTCCCGCAGTTCCCGGCCGTCGAGGAGCACGCCGCGCTCCTCAAGCTCATCCGCGACCTCGCCAAGGTCTCCTGATCCTGAATTCCGCGGCCGGGCACGGAGGCAAGGCGCGAGAACCTGCACCCGCTGCAGGGAGGAGTTTCCAGGCACTTCGCTGTGCTCCCGCTCTGTCTCTCATGCAAGTTGCATTCCATACGTATAATAACCTAGCCTCGGGAAGGCCTTACCCGGAGGCTTTATTATGCGTCCCCCAAAACCGTTTCCAATGGGGAGCCAGGAGGGATTACCGCAGCTGCTCAAGGCCGCCAAGACCGTAGCCGAGATTTCTTCCTTCCACGAATGGCACGAGAGCCATGAACAGGCCTTCGGCCGCCGGTGGCCGCGACGCCCCAAAACAAAAAGCGCCCCTCCTTGAGAGCGGGGCGCCTTGAAACTCAATGGTCGATCAGGCTCCGAGCTGGAAGCGGATGAACCGGCGGACCTGGATGTTCTCGCCGATCTTCGCGACCTTCTCGGTGATGATGTCCTTGACGGACTTCTCGGGCTGCTTGACGAACGGCTGATCGAGGAGGCACACCGTTGAATAATACTTCTCGAGCTTGCCCTCGATGATCTTCTGGATGGCCGCGGGCGGCTTGCCGGCGACCTGGGCGGCGGCGATCTCGCGCTCCTTGGCGACATCGGCCTCGGGGAGTTCCTCGCGGCGGACGCATGCCGGGCTGGCGGCGGCGATCTGGAGGCAGAGGTCGCGGCACAGCGACTTGAAGTCGTCGGTGCGGGCCACGAAGTCCGTCTCGCAGTTCACCTCGATCATGACGCCGACCTTGCCGCCGACGTGGATGTAGCTCTCGATGAGGCCCTCGCGCGTGGCGCGCTCGGCCTTCTTGGCGGCGGAGGCTGCGCCCTTCTTGCGGAGGATCGTGATGGCCTCCTCCAGGTTGCCATTGGACTCGGCGAGAGCCTTTTTGCAGTCGAGCAGGCCGGCGCCGGTTTTCTCGCGCAGGTCGCTCACCATTTGGGCGGTGATGGGAGTGCTCATTTGAATGAAAGGATTGGGTTGTGGTTTTTGCCAGCCGCACGATGCCCGGAACTGGGCCCGGTCGGCAGCGCGCGGTCCGGCGGTTCAGGCGGTGAAGATCACTCCTCGGTGGTCTTCTTGGGGGCGCGCACCACCTTCTTCTTTGCGGGGATCTTCTCGACGGTCTTCGCGTCGGCGCCGTTCTCCTCGGCCGGTTCGGCGGGCGCCTCGGTGACGGCTCCGACGGCCGCAGCGGGCTCCTCGCTCTTGGCGGCCTCGACGACCTCGGCGGCGGGCATCGCGGCGGCGGCCTCAGCCATCGTGGTGGCGGCGGCCTTGACGTCGCCTCCGTGGGCGGCGCGGCGGCTGTCGCGCTGGGCGATGCCGGCCTGGATGAATTCGACGAGGGTGTCGACGATGATGCGGACCGACTTCACGGCGTCGTCATTGCCCGGGATCGGGTGGCTGACGGTCGTCGGATCGGAGTTGGAGTCGACGAGGGCGATGCAGGGGATGTTCGAGCGGGCGGCCTCGGCCACGGCGATCTTCTCGTAATTGACGTCGACGACGATGAGGGCCTTGGGGAGGTCGGGCATATCGAGGATGCCGTCGAAGTTGCGCTGCATGCGGGCCATCTCGCGCTTGATGGCCGACTCCTCCTTCTTGGGGAGCTTGGCCATCTCGCCGCTGGTCTCCATCTGCTGGAAGCCTTTGTACTTGGCGATGGAGCGCTTGATGGTGGCGAAATTGGTGAGGGTGCCGCCGAGCCAGCGGTTCACGCAGAAGGGCATCCCGGTGCCGTTGGCGGCCTCGCGGACGATTTCCTGGGCCTGGCGCTTGGTGCCGACGAAGAGAACGACGCCGCCGTCGGCGACGAGGTTCTCGAGGAAGCTGCCGGCCTTCTCAAGGGCGGCGTGCGTCTTGCCGAGATCGATGATCGAGACACCCTGGCGGTGGTCGAAGATGTAGGGCTTGGAGCGGGGGTTCCAGCGGCGGGTCTGGTGGCCGAAATGCACGCCCGCGTCGAGCAGGTCCTTGACGGTGATGTTCATGGGATGATCTGATGTATCTCTCGCGACACACAGGTCGGCCGGAGGGCCGCCTTGCGATCGAGTTTTCTGGTTGCGGTTGTGCCGGCCAGACGGGCGCTTGGCCCCTCCAACCGGCGGAAAAGGTCGAAGCACACCCGAGCGCCCCCCCCAAGGCAAGCCGGAACTGGCTCCCTCCCCCAAATCCTGCGAAAACCCCCTTGACACGCGCGGGGCCGGTTCGCACCGTGGCCCCTCTTTCACTGCAGGGTGGAGCAGCCTGGTAGCTCGTCAGGCTCATAACCTGAAGGTCGTTGGTTCAAATCCAACCCCTGCACCCAATTTAACTCCCTCGTGGACCTAACGGTTACGAGGGAGTTTTGGTTTCCCAAGGGCCAAAAATGTGGTCCCTGGATTACAGCTGCTTACAGAGGGAGACACTTTTTTCCGGTGACCCACTTTTCACCCCACCAAACGAGGAGAGATTCTTGGGCACCGGCACGATTTCCGAAACACAAAATGGTGAGCGACACTCTCGAACAGCCAATCGATGGGGCAATTGCACGGCGACGGGTGATTGCCGCGGCGCGGGCGGAGATTTGCCGGCGCGCGGCGATGGTCATCAAACTGGAATGACTCGATGAAAGAGTGCACGCCGCGGCTCTACGAACGTTCGAGTCATCCGACGACGCCGCGGAGTGGCTCATCGAGCCCGCGATTGGATTGGGTGGTGCAATCCCGGTCGTGCTCGCGAGAACGGTGAAAGGACGGAAACTAGTGCTGTTGATTCTAGTATCTAGTTTCCTAACTCCGCGTATTTACTGGCGAGGGATTTTGGGCGCACGGCGACTTTGGTCCAAGCGAAGGGATGTGCGGTTGGATTGTAGGCGGCGATGAACTCGTCGATCGCG
>Ga0153915_10000938_pt1 | contig 26919 bp, 18 predicted proteins | sample Opewatmetagenome_2_FD_107003 | JGI IMG/M metagenome (GOLD analysis project Ga0153915, IMG submission 107003) | Freshwater wetland microbial communities from Ohio, USA - Open water 3 Core 3 Depth 3 metaG | ecosystem: Environmental > Aquatic > Freshwater > Wetlands | place: USA: Ohio, Lake Erie...
CCGCCACCGCCACCGCCGGTGTCCATCGCGCCGCCGGCTCCTGCTCCGGCACCCGTGCTCAAACCCTTCGCGTCGCGCTACAAGGTCGAAGCCTTCGGCTTTACTGCGGGGATGGCTGACATCACGCTCGTTGTGCAATCAGACGGGCGCTACCAGTACTCAACGGCCCTTCATCCGCGTGGACTCGCTCGCCTCGTGTTTCCGTCGAATGGCACGCTTACCACGTGGGCTGAAGCAGATGGCTCCTCGGTGCGGCCGTTGAGATACAGCGAAGAAGATGGCACCGCCGCAACTGAGGACGACGTCGCCCTCGATTTCGACTGGGCCAAGGGGACCGTGCAGGGCACGGCGCACGACGAATCGGTTCGCCTGCCACTGCCCGCCAACACTCAGGATCCCATGTCGATCCAGCTCGCGGTGCTGCTCGATTTCGCCGGCAAGCGCGAGCCGCTGCGCTATTCGATGGTCGACAAGACGAAGATCAAGGTCTACGAGTACAAGTCCGAGGGACGGGCCCGCCTGGAGACGGCGCTCGGCCCGCTCGATACGGTCATTTACTCGAGCAACCGGCCCGGCCAGCCAACGAGGCTCACGCGCGTCTGGTATGCCCCCGCCCTCGACTACACGCCGGTGCGCTCCGAGGACATCAACGACGGCAAGCTGCGCGTCCGCATGACGATTCTGTCGCTGAAACGCTGAGCGGCGGCCGCGCCCAGCTCAGGTTTTCGGCAGCGTTACGCCCGTCTGCCCCTGGTACTTGCCGCCGCGATCGCGGTAGGACGTCTCGCAGATCTCGTCGGATTCGAAGAACAGCATCTGCGCGACGCCCTCGTTCGCATAGATCTTTGCCGGCAGGGGTGTCGAGTTCGAAAATTCGAGCGTCACGTGTCCCTCCCATTCCGGCTCGAGCGGCGTCACGTTGACGATGATGCCGCAACGGGCGTAGGTGCTCTTTCCCAGGCAAACGACCAGCACGCTGCGCGGAATCCGGAAGTACTCGACCGTGCGCGCGAGCGCGAAGGAATTGGGCGGGATGATGCACACGTCCGCCTTGAGATCGACGAAACTCTTCTCGTCGAAGCGCTTGGGATCGACGATGGTCGAATTGATGTTCGTGAAGATCTTGAACTCACCCGAACAGCGCACGTCGTACCCGTAGCTCGAAGTGCCGTAGGACACGATCTTGTGGCCGTTCGCCTCGCGGACCTGCGACTCGGCAAACGGCTCGATCATGCGCTGCTCGCGCGCCATGCGCCGGATCCAGCGGTCGGACTTGATGCTCATCGGAGGCCTCGTTGCTCGGGAATCAGCTGTCTTCAACGGAAATCTTCGGAAAGAGCCGGCTGTAGTCGCGCGCGGATTCGGCGAGGCGCACCGCCGTGCGACGCGCCATGTCGAAGTACGCGCGTGCCCGTGCGCTTTCGGGTTCTGCCACGACCGTCGGCTGCCCCCGGTCGGCCTCCTCGCGGATGCGGCTGTCGAGCGGCAGTTCGCCGAGCAGGCTCACGCCGCTTTCCGTCGCGAGTCGCGCTCCGCCGCCGGCGCCGAAGATGTGCTCTTCGTGGCCGCACTTCGAGCAGACATGCGTGCTCATGTTCTCGACGATGCCGAGGACGGGGACCGCGACCTTCTCGAACATCTTGAGGCCCTTGCGGGCGTCGGCGAGCGCGATGTCCTGCGGCGTCGTCACGATCACGGAGCCGCTCACCGGAACGCGCTGGGCGAGCGTGAGCTGGATGTCGCCGGTGCCCGGCGGCATGTCGATCACCAGGTAGTCGAGCTGACCCCAATCCGTGTCGCCGAGCAGCTGCGTGAGCGCCTGAGTGACCATTGGACCGCGCCAGACCATCGGCTGCGCCGGATCGATCAGAAATCCGATCGACATCACGACGATGCCGTGTGCCCTCAGCGGCTCGATGCGCTTGCCGTCATGGGTCGCCGGCCGCCGGCCGGTCAGTCCCATCATCAGGGGCTGGCTGGGCCCGTAGATGTCCGCGTCGAGGAGACCGACACGAGCACCCTGGCGGGCCCAGGCGAGCGCGAGATTGGCCGCCACGGTCGACTTGCCGACCCCGCCCTTGCCGGAGGCGACAGCGACGACGTTGCTGATGCCCGGCAGGGGCTTCAGCGCCTTTTGCACGGCATGCGCGACGATTTCGCTGCGAACGTCGACGTCGAGCGGGACGCTACTTTCAACTCCGAGCCAGGCGCGTAGCTCGCGGGCGAGCGTTGCGGCATAGTCTGCCGCTGGAAATCCCAGCACGATTTCGACGCGTGCGCGCTTGCCGTCGAACTCGAAGGAGCGTACGACGTGCGTCTCGCCCAGGGTCGCCGCCAACCATGGATCGCGGTAATCGTCGATCCGCCGACGCAGCTCTTCGCCGCCGACTCCGTCTGCTGCGCTCATGACACTGTTAAAAGAAGCCGGGATTTGGGAATTTCCGGGCGGGCAATTGTAGCGGATTGCCCCGGTGTGGTGCGGCGCCGAGCACAGTCGGCCAAGGCGCCTGTGGCATAATGATCAAGGGACAGCGTCACTACCCATGTCCTTAGCTTTGAGGCTCTTAGCAAGCGAAGTTCACGCCTTGGACGCAGGATGAGTTTTTTCAGCACGATCAAAACCGAGCGCCTCATTGCCGAGATCCGGGAGGCGCCCGATCCGCACAGCCCACAGGCCCAAAAAGCCGTGCAGAAGCTCGCCAGCATGGGAGCCGCGGCCATCAACCCGATCATCGAAGCGCTGGGGCAGGCGGACAAGCGGGAGACCGTGCCCTACGTGGAGGCTCTGGCGGCGATCGTCGATAACAAGACCTTCCCGCTCCTGATCAAGGGCATGGCCGAGAGCAATGCCCGGGCCCTGGCGGGCATCGCCTGGGCGCTTTCGACGAGCAAGAACTACACGCCCGGCCTGCTGCTCGAGGCCTTGTCGAATCCCGACGCGTCGAAGCCCGCCATCCTCGATGTGATCGCAGCCCAGCGCAAACGCTTCAGCGCGCGGGAGCTCCTGACGGCCGCCTACAACCAGGAGCCCAACGAGAAGGCGGCGCTCTTTCGCATCGTCGGCGACATGGTGGACGTCAACTCCGTGCCGGACCTCATCAGCCGCGTCGAGGGCAAGGACGTGCTCGCCCGCGTGCATATCATCAACATGCTGTCGCGCTTCAATCTGCCGCAGGTGAGCGAGGCGATCCAGCGGCAGCTCAAGGACAACAACAAGCTCGTGAAGCAGGCGGCGCTGGTCGCGCTCACGAAGATCGACCAGCCCGTGGCCATCGAGCCGGTGGCAAATCTCCTGCTCGACGGCGAGATCGACATCCAGAACAAGGCGGTCGACCTGCTCATCAAGCAGCGCCACCCGGAAACGGTGAAGCACCTGCTGCCCGCGCTCAAGGACGAGTCCGAGTATGCGCGGCGCGCGGCCGTCGAAGTGCTGAACGAGGTGGGCGACGCCAAGTCAGTGAAGAACCTGCTCGACGCGATCAAGGACGACGACTGGTGGGTGCGCAGCCGCGCCGCCGACGCCCTGGGCAAGATCGGCGGCCCCAAGGTCGTCGACGCCGTTCTGGAGCTGATCAAGGACGACGACGAGGACATCCGCCGCTCCGCCATCGAGATCCTGAACCAGACCAAGGACGAGCGCGCCATCAATCACCTGATCGAGGCCACCAAGGACAAGGACTGGTGGGTCAGCGAGCGCGCGGTGGACGCACTGGCGGAAATTGGCAGCAAACGTGCCGTCCCGCGGCTGGTGGAAATGCTCGGGACGCAGACTCAGACGCGTTCGCTTCCAACCGTCGTGCGCGCGCTCGGCAAGCTCGGCGATACCAAGATCATCGAGCCGCTGTTCCAGGTGCTGCAGCGGCCCGAGAAGGAAGTCAAGATCGAGGCGATCCAGGCGCTCGCCAAGCTCGCCGATGAACGGCGCGCGGAGGCCGTGCGCAACCAGATCCAGGCGGTGAGCATCGCGACCGGCGATCAGACGATCGGCAACGTCGCCCTCAAGGCAGTCGAGGATCTCGACAAGCGCCATGCGACCGGCGCCTCGACACTCGCTCCGTCGATGGCAAGCGCCAGCGGACCGGGTGCCACCGCTCGAGCGACCGCCGAGCCACGCCGCATGGCCGCCGCGCCGCCGCCGCCGACCCCGGCGGAGGCGGCCAAGACACTCCTCATGGACAATGCGGAGGTCGCTGCCATCGTGAAGCAGCACGAGGCCGCGCAGAAGCTCGACATCGCCACCCTGAAACCGGGCGACATCCTCGAGGGCCGCTATAAGTTCATCGAGAAGATCGGCCGCGGCGCATTCGGCACCGTGCTCCTCATGGAAGACACCGTGGTCGACGAGCGCCTGATTCTCAAGTTCCTGAACCCGAACGTGTCGCAGGACGAGGAGATCATGCAGCGTTTCGTGCACGAGCTGCGCTACTCGCGCAAGATCACGCACAAGAACGTCATCCGCATCTACGATTTCCTCTATATCAAGGGCAACTACGCCATCTCGATGGAGTATTTCCCGTCGCACACGCTCGGCGCCGAGATCAACGAGAAGCCGATGGATGTGAAGAAGGCCATCCGGTTCGGCATCGACATGGCGAACGGCATGGCGGTAGCCCACCACGTGGGCATCGTGCACCGGGACCTCAAACCCGCGAACGTCCTCATCAACAACGAGGGACTTCTCAAGATCGTCGACTTTGGCGTCGCGGCCGCGCAGCGCGAGGGCGACACGCAGCTCACCAAGACGGGCTACGTCATCGGCTCGCCGAAATACATGGCGCCCGAGCAGATCCTCGGCAAGAAGGTCGATGAGACGGCCGACATCTATTCGATCGGAGTCATCCTGTACGAGATGTTCACCGGCCAGCCGCCCTACTCGCGCGGCGATCACATGTCGGTCATGTACCAGCACGTGCAGGGCAAGGCGCGCCCGCCGAAGGAAGTGCTGCCGTCGCTCCCGCAGGGCGTGAGCGACATCGTCATGACGGCAATGTCGGTCGACAAGACCAAGCGCTTCGCCAACATGGAGGCGCTGCGCGAAGCCCTCGAGAAGCAGCTGTAGCTCGTCGACCCGCTTTGGCGCGCCCCGTCGGAAGTCATTGTCAATGCCTGGAGGAGTCAGGTTTGCAAAGTTGCAAGCTTGGCCTCCGAGCCGTTCCCACAAGTTTGCAACTTTGCAAACCTGACTCCTCCCCCCAACGACTTCCGACGGGGATCGCCTGTTTGTGATCTGCGTCTCGGCTACAGCGCACTGACCCTAGACTTCACATAATGTTCGGGCATCATGCGCGCCATGGCCCGCATCGACGCGTTTCTGAAAATGGGTATCGCGCAAGGCTGCTCGGACATCCACCTCGCGGTCGGCGTCCCGCCCATGCTCCGTATGCACGGCGACCTGATGCCGATCAAGTTCCGCGAGGTCGGCGACGCCGAGCTCGAAGGCTACATCACCGAGATTCTCACCCAGTCGCAGGTTGAGCGTTTCCACAGCGGCCAGGACCTGGATTTCTCCTATGTATCCGGCGAGGGCGGCCGGTTCCGCGTGAACGTGTACCGCAAGGAAACCGGGGTCGGTGCCACCTTCCGTTCGATCCCGAGCGAGATTCCAAGCCTCGAGCGTCTGGGGCTGCCGCCCATCATCAAGAAGCTCTGCGACTATCACCAGGGCATGGTCCTGGTCACGGGCTCGACCGGCACCGGCAAGTCGACGACGCTCGCGTCGATGATCGACCTCCTGAACTCCAGCCGCCGCGTGAACATCATCAGCCTCGAGGATCCGATCGAGTTCGTGCACCGGAGCAAGAATGCGCAGGTCATCCAGCGCGAGCTCGGCACGCACCTGCCGACATTCGCGGAAGGCGTGCGCGCGGCCATGCGCGAGGACCCGGACATCATCCTCGTCGGCGAGCTGCGCGACGCGGATACCATCCGCATGGCGATGACCGCCGCCGAAACCGGTCACCTGGTCTTCGGCACCCTGCACACGACCGGTGCGGTCAAGACCATCGACCGGGTCATCGACGCCTTGCCAATCGAAGAGCGCGAACAGACCAAGAGCTTTCTCGCGCAAAGCCTCATCGCCGTCGTCACGCAGATTCTCGTCAAGTCCGCGGACGGCCGCGGACGCAAGGCGGTCTGCGAAGTGATGGTCGTCACCAAGGCGATCGCGAAGCTCATCATGACCGATCAGACCCACCAGATCCCGACGCAGCTGCAGACCGGCAAGGAGTACGGCATGCAGCTCCTCGATCAGGCGCTGCTCGCGGCGATCAACGCCAAGGAGATCGACCCGGACTATGCGTTCGCGTTCGCGAGCGACAAGAAGCTCTTCACGAAGTTCGTCACCGACACCTCGGTGCTGCCGAAACTCGATCTCGCTCCCAGCTGAAGTCTCATGGCCCGCATCGACGAGTACCTGACCGAAATCCTGCACAAGAAAGGCTCGGACCTGCATTTCCTGGCGGGCGATCCGCCGCGCATCCGCCTGTACGGCGACCTGCTGACGCTGCGCCCCGACCGGCTGACCCCCGATTACGTCAAGGAGTGTCTGTACGAGATCATGCCGAAGCAGGCGGTGCGGCGCTTCGAGACCAAGGACGGCACCGACTTCGCCCACAGCGTTCCCGGGGTCGCACGCTTTCGCGTCAACGTCATGCGGCAGCTGAACGGCATGGGCGCGGTGTTTCGGGTGATTCCGACGACGGCGCTCACGCTGCAGCAGCTCAACATGCCGGACGCGGTGCGCAACCTCTGCCGCGTGAACAGCGGCCTCATCCTGGTCACGGGCAAGACGGGCTCCGGCAAGTCGACGACGCTCGCGGCGATGATCGACGACATCAACACGCGCGAGAAGGGGCACATCATCACGATCGAGGATCCGATCGAGTTCGTGCATCAGAGAAAGAGCTGTCTCATCAGCCAGCGCGAGGTCGGCGTGCACACGCCGGCATTCTCCTCGGCGCTGCTCTCGGCCCTGCGCGAAGATCCGGACGTCGTGCTGGTCGGCGAGTTGCGCGACCTCGAGACGATGAGCATCGCGGTCACGGCCGCCGAGATGGGCATTCTCGTCATGGGAACGCTGCACACCAACGGCGCCGCGCCGACCGTCGATCGGCTGGTGAACCAGTTTCCCGCCGACAAGCAGTCGCACGTGCGCACCATGTTGTCGACGTCGCTGCGCGGCGTCGTGTCGCAGCAGCTCCTGCAGCGCGCCGACAAGCAGGGCCGTGTCGCCGCGCTCGAGATCCTGGTGAATACGCCCGCGGTCGCGAATCTCATCCGCCAGGGCAAGCTCGATCAGCTCGAGAACAGCATGCAGAGCGGTGCGCAGCACGGCATGCGCACCATGGACATGGCCATCCAGGCGCTCCTCGATGAGAGGATCATCAGCGGCAAGACGGCCTACCAGAAGAGCATGAACAAGTCCAAGTTCGACCCGGTGAAGGACCAAGGCTGAAGCGCATTGCGGTAGACTTGCGCGATGGCGCGCAAGCTCTTCGTCACGACGGCCCTGCCCTACGCCAACGGGCCGTTCCACATCGGTCACATCATGGAGTACATCCAGGCGGACATCTGGGTGCGCTTCAACCGCATGCTGGGCCACGCGGTGCATTTCATCGGCGCAGACGATGCGCATGGCGCGCCGATCATGCTGAAGGCCGAGGCCGAGGGTGTGACGCCGGATGAGCTCGTCGCGCGCATTCTCGCTGGACGCCGGCAGTACCTCGACGGCTTTTCCTTGAGCTTCGACAACTGGCATACGACCCACTCGCCGGAGAATATCGAGCTCTCGACGGACATCTACCGCAAGCTCAAGGAGGCTGGGCTCATCTACGTGAAGCCGGTGGAACAGTTCTTCGACCCGGTGAAGAAGATGTTCCTGGCGGACCGCTACATCAAGGGCGAATGCCCGCAGTGCCACTCGAAGGATCAGTACGGCGACGCCTGCGAAGTGTGCAGCTCCGTTTACTCACCCACGGACCTCATCAATCCGTACTCGACGCTCTCGGGCGCCGCGCCCGTACGCAGGACCTCCGATCATTATTTCTTCAAGCTCTCCGACCCGCGGTGCGTCGCTTTTCTCACGGGCTGGCTGAGCGAGCACGGCCGCCTGCAGGCCTCGGTCGAGAACAAGGCGCACGAGTGGCTCACGGGCGACGGCGAGCTGAAGCTCGCCGACTGGGACATCTCGCGCGACGCGCCGTATTTCGGCATACCGATTCCAGACGCTCCCGGAAAGTATTTCTACGTCTGGCTCGATGCGCCGATCGGCTATCTCGCCTCTCTCAAGAACTACTTCGATTCGGGCAAGGCGCGCGCCAATGGCGAGCCGCGCGGCTTCGCCGACTTCATCGCGGCCGAGGACGTCGAGCAGATTCACTTCATCGGCAAGGACATCATCTACTTTCACACCCTCTTCTGGCCGGCCATGCTCAAGTTCGCCGGCCGCAAGACGCCGAGGTACGTGTTCGTGCACGGCTTCATCCAGCTCTCGGGCGAGAAAATGTCGAAGTCGCGCGGCACGGGCTTGAGCCCCCTGCGTTACCTCGACCTCGGCATGAACCCCGAATGGCTGCGCTACTACATCGCGGCGAAGCTCAACGCGAACGTCGAGGACATCGAGTTCAATCCCGATGACTTCGCTGCACGCGTTAACAGCGATCTCGTCGGCAAGTACGTGAACATCGCGAGCCGCGCAGCCAACTTCGTGACGCGGCACTTCGACGGCCGGCTCAAGTTCGGCGCCGACGCCGAGCGGCTCGTGGCCGAAGCCCGCAGCCATGCCCGGATGGTCTCGGATGCCTACGAGGCGCGCGAGTTCGGCAAGGCAATGCGCGACATCATGGGCGTGGCCGATCGCATCAATCAGGAGTTCGATGCGAGGCAACCCTGGGTGCTCGCCAGGGACCCGGGCAAGCACGCGGAGCTCCATGACGTCTGCTCGCGGGCGCTGCACGGCTTCAAGCTCCTGACGGTGCTGCTCGCGCCCGTGCTGCCGAAGACCGCCGAGCGCGTCGCGCGGGAGCTCTTCGGCCTCGGCCGGCCGTTCGAGTGGAGCGACGCCGACTCGCTGCCGGACCGCATCGCGCCGTATTCACACCTCATGACCCGCGTCGACCCGAAACAGCTCGACGCGCTGTTTGCGAGCGACAAGGAGCCTTCGAAGATGGCCGCCGACCAGGTCGCGATCACGATCGATGACTTCATGAAGATCGATCTGCGCATCGCGCGGATCGCCAAGGCAGAGCACGTGGAAGGGTCGGAGAAGCTCCTCAAGCTCACGCTCGACCTCGGGGCCCTCGGCATGCGCGAGGTATTCTCGGGCATCAAATCGGCCTACGACCCCGAGGCGCTCGTCGGCCGACTCGCCGTCGTCGTTGCGAACCTCGCGCCGCGCAGAATGAAGTTCGGCGTATCGCAGGGCATGGTTCTCTGCGCAAGCGACGACGGGCCCGGCATCCACCTGCTCGCCGCCGATGCGGGAGCGACGCCCGGCATGCGGGTGACCTGATCGCGACGCCCATGGACGCGCGGCGCACGCGGGCGATCTTCGAGCGGCTGCGCGCCGCCAACCCGCATCCGACCACGGAACTTAACTACCGCACGCCGTTCGAGCTGCTCGTCGCCGTGATTCTTTCCGCGCAGGCGACCGACAAGAGCGTGAATCTCGCGACCGCAAAGCTCTTCGAGCGGGCCAATACGCCGGCGGCGATCGTCGGGCTGGGCATCGCGGGGCTGTCGGACTACATCAAGACGATCGGCCTCTTCAATACCAAGGCTAAGAACATCGTCGAGGCGTCGCGGCTGATCGTCGAGCGTCACGGCGGCGAGGTTCCGCGCGATCGCGCCGCGCTCGAGGCGCTGCCCGGGGTCGGGCGCAAGACGGCGAACGTCATTCTGAATACCGCGTTCGGCGAACCGACCATTGCGGTCGACACGCATATCTTCCGCGTCGCAATCGCACCGGGCTCGCGCGCGGCAAGAACGTCCGTGCCGTGGAAGAAGAACTCCTCAAGGCCGTGCCGGAGGACTTTCGCAAGGATGCGCACCACTGGCTCATCCTGCACGGACGCTACGTGTGCAAGGCGCGCAGGCCAGATTGCCCGACCTGCGTCATCCGGGAGTTGTGCGCCTTCCGGCAGAAAACTCAGGCTGTGCGCTGATCCCCGAGCCCGAGCTCCGTTTTCATCAGGTCGCGCATGATGAATTTCTGCGCCTTGCCGGTGACGGTCATCGGAAAGTCCTCGACGAGCTTCACGTGGCGCGGCACCTTGTAGTGCGCGATGCGCACGCGGCAGAACTCGCGGATGTCCTCGGGCGAACAGGTGCTGCCCGCCCGCACCTTTATCCATGCACAGATTTCCTCACCAAACTTCGGGTCCGGCACGCCGAACACCTGCACGGCTTCGATCTCGGGGTGGCGGTAGAGAAGTTCCTCGATTTCGCGCGGATAGACGTTCTCGCCGCCACGGATGATCATGTCCTTGACGCGGCCGACGATGCTGCAATAGCCCTCCTCGTCGAGCGTCGCGAGATCCCCCGTGTGCATCCAGCCGGCCGCATCGATGACGTCCGCCGTCTTCTCGGGATCTTCCCAGTAGCCGAGCATCACGTTGCAGCCGCGGATGCACAGCTCGCCCGCCGTGCCTCGTGGGACGGTTCGGCCCTCGGCGTCGATGATCCTCGCCTCCATGTGAGGAAGAACCCGTCCGACCGTCGATACCCGCCGCTCGAGGGCATCGTCGCTCGCTGTCTGAAAGCTGGCCGGGCTCGTCTCCGTCATTCCGTAGGCGATCGTGACACTTTGCATGTGCATTTCGCTCGCCACGCGTTTCATCACCTCGATAGGGCACGGCGCGCCGGCCATGACGCCGGTGCGCAGCGACGTGAGATCGAACGAGCGGAACTCAGGGTGGGCGAGCTCGGCGATGAACATCGTGGGGACGCCGAAAAGAGCCGTACATCGCTCCTCGGCCACCGCGCGCAGCACGGCCTCGGGATCGAATCCTTCGCCCGGCAGGACCATGGCATTGCCGTGCACGACGCTCGAGAGCACGCCGGCCACCATGCCGAAGCAGTGATAGAGCGGCACGGGAATGCAAAGCCGGTCATGCTCCGTAAGGCGCTGCGCGGCGCCCGTGAACGCGCCGTTGTTCACGATGTTGAAATGGCTGAGCGTCGCGCCTTTCGGAAAACCCGTGGTGCCGCTCGTGAACTGAATGCTGATGGGCTCGTCCGGTTGCAGCAAATCGGTCAGGCGTGCGACTTCCTCGTGCGCTTCGGGTCCGCCGATCCGAGCGACGTCTTCGAAGCGATAAAAACCCGGGAGTTCGTCCGCCGCGATGCGAATGAGCGTCCGCAGTTGCGGAATCCTCCCGGCCGCGAGCTCGCCCGCGGCCGAGGAGCGGATCTCGGGACACAGCTCGAGCAGCATGGCGGTGTAGTCGCTCGACTTGAAACGGTCGGCGTGGACGAGCGCGCGGCAGCCGACCTTGTTGAGGGCGTACTCGAGCTCCGCGATCCGGTAGGCGGGATTGATGTTGACCAGGACCAGCCCGGCTTTCGCCGCGGCCAACTGTGTGACCACCCATTCGTACCGATTGGGCGACCAGATGCCCACCCGCTCGCCAGGCTTCAATCCGAGTTCGACCAGGGACGCAGCGAAGTCGTCCGCCGCTCGGCCAAGCTCCCGCCAGCTGAAGCGGACACCCTGCTGCCGGTCAATGAGCGCCGGGCGGCCGGGCCATCGCTCCACGGCGGCGTCGAGCATTTGGCCGATCGTCGCGTAGCGCAGCGGCACGCTGCTCGTGCCGCAGACATAGCTCTTCTGCGCCCGGGTCATTTTCTCCTGGGGAAGTAGAGATCGGTCAGAGTCCCTTCGAAGGCTTCCGCCGCCATGCCGACGCTCTCCGACAGTGTCGGATGAGGATGAATGGTCAATCCCACATCGGCGGCGTCCGCTCCCATCTCGACGGCGAGCCCAAGCTCGGCGATCAGCTCGCCCGCGTTCGGTCCAACGATGCCGGCGCCGACCAGCCGATGGGATTCCTTGTCGAACAGCAGCTTCGTCAGTCCCTCGTCGCGGTTGAGGGTGAGGGAGCGTGCGTTCACGACCCAGGGAAACACGCCCTTGCCGAGCGTTACTCCCTGCGCCTCGGCCTGCGTCTCGGTCATGCCGACCCAGGCGATCTCAGGATCGGTATAGGCGACCGACGGAATCACGCGGGCATCGAACGCGCGCTTCAAGCCCGCGGCGACCTCCGCCGCGACCTTGCCTTCGTGCGAGGCCTTGTGGGCGAGCATCGGCATCCCGACGATATCGCCGATCGCAAAGATGTGCGGCACGTTGCTGCGCTGCTGCCTGTCGACCTTGACGAATCCGCGCTCCGTGACCTCGACCCCGGCCTTGTCTGCGCCGATCTCACGTCCGTTCGGCACGCGGCCGACCGCGACGAGAATCTTGTCGAAGGTCTCGGGGTCCGGCGCACCCGCGCCCTCGAAGCTCACGCGCAGACCCTGCTTGCGCGTCTCGACGTTCGTGACGCGTGTGCCGAGCAGAATCTGCCGATAGCGCTTCGCGAGCCGCCTTTCGAGCGGCCGCACCAGATCCCGGTCGCAACCCGGCATGAGCCCCGGAGTGAGCTCCACGACCGACACTTCGACGCCGAGCGCATCGTACACGCAGGCCATCTCGAGCCCGATGATCCCCCCGCCGATCACGAGCAACCGCTTGGGCAGGTTCTCGAGCTCGAGTGCGCTCGTGGAATCCATGATGCGCGGGTCTTCGGGCAGGCCCGGCAGACGGATCGATTCGGATCCGGCGGCAATGATCGCCTGGCCGAACCGTACGACGGTTCCCCGTTCCCCGTCGCGTACTTCGATGCTGTGAGCATCGAGGAAACGGCCGGTTCCGCGAACGACCTCGACCTTGCGCTGCTTGACCAGCAGAGCGAGCCCGCCCGTGAGCTTCGCGACGACCCGGTTCTTCCAGACACGCAGGCGCTCGATGTCGATACGCGGCTTGCCGAAAACCACGCCGCATTCGGCCATCGACTCCGCCTCCTCGATGACCTTCGCCGCGTGCAGCAGCGCCTTCGAGGGAATGCAGCCGACATTGAGGCAGACGCCGCCGAGGATCGGCCAGCGCTCGACCAGCGTCACCTTAAGGCCGAGGTCCGCCGCGCGAAATGCCGCCGTATAGCCTCCCGGTCCCGCGCCGAGCACGACCACGCGCTCATTCGCTTCGGCTCGAACGCTCGAAGCGGGCGCGGGAGTCTCCGCGGGTTTGGCGGCCGGCGCTGCAGCCGGCCTGGTCGCAGGCGGCGCCGGCTCTTGCGCAGCTTCGACTCGAACGATGACGGTGCCCTTGGAGACCCGATCGCCCTTCTTGATGAGAACGGCCGTCACCCGGCCGGCGACATCGGAGGGCACGTCCATCGTCGCCTTTTCGGTTTCGAGCGTGATGAGCGGCGTTTCCTTCTCGATGCTCGCTCCCGCCTTGACGAGCACATCGACCACCGCGACATCCTTGAAGTCGCCGAGATCGGGCACGACGACTTCGCGCTCGCTCACGGAATCGCCTCGGTGAGCGTGCGGGCGTCGTTCAGCACCTGGGCGAGATAGGTCGTGAAGCGCACGGCGACGGCGCCGTCGATCACGCGATGATCGTACGAGAGCGCGAGCGGCAGCATGAGCCGCGGCACGAAGCTGCCGTTCTGGTAGACCGGTTTCATGGTTGCGCGCGCGACGCCGAGGATCGCAACTTCCGGCGCGTTGATGATCGGCGTGAACGCCGTGCCACCGATGCTGCCAAGGCTCGATACGGTGAATACGGCACCCTGCATCTCCGTGGGTGTCAGTTTGCCGTCGCGCGCCTTCGCGGAAAGCGCCCCGAGCTCGCGCGCGATCTCGTAGATGTCCTTGCGATCGGCGTCGCGGATCACCGGCACGACGAGGCCGTTCGCCGTATCCGCCGCGAACCCGAGGTGCACGTATTTCTTGTAGACGAGGTTCTGCCCCGACGCATCGAGCGAGCTCGCAAACTGCGGAAATTCGGCGATCGCCCGCACGCAGGCCTTCAGCACGAAGGCGAGCGGCGTGAGCTTGATGCCCTCGCGCACCGCCTTCGTCTTCAGCTGATTGCGCAGCGCCTCGAGATCCGTGATGTCGGCTTCGTCGAACTGCGTGACGTGCGGAATGTTGATCCAGCTCGCCTGCAGACGCGGCCCGGAAATCTTCTGGATGCGGCCGAGCGGCTTCACCTCGATCGGCCCGAACTTGCCGAAATCGACGCTCGGAATCTTCGGCAGCGACGGCGCGGCCGCTTGAGCGGCGGCGCGCTCGCCGGTGAGCACGCTCTTGACGTAGGCTTTGACGTCGTCGTGCGTAATGCGGCCCTTGACGCCACTGCCCTTCACGCGAGCGAGATCGACGCCGAGCTCCCGGGCCAGCAGGCGCACCGAAGGACCGGCGTGCGCCTTGGCAAAGCCTACCTCGTCGAGTACCGCTGGCGCCGCCGCGCTCGGCGGCAGGACATGGGTTTCGACGAACGTGGAGCCGGCCGCCACTGCCGCCGGCGGCTCGGGCGCCTTCGGTGGCGACGCCGAAGCACGCGCCGGCGCTTCCGCCTCGCGCTTGCGCAGCGCTGGCTGGCGCACGGTCGGTTCGCTGCCGGTTTCGATCGTCGGCGGCGCGGCGGCCGGCGCCGTGCCGAGTGCCGGCGCGGGTGCTTCGGGCTTTGGCGCAGGGGCCGGAGCCGCGGCGGCGCTGCGCTCCGTTGCAGCGACGTCAACGATGGGTACGCCCTGCGAAACCTTGTCGCCCTTGCGCAATCGCAACGCGACGACGCGCCCGGCCGCGGTCGCCGGAACATCCATCGTCGCCTTTTCCGTCTCGAGCGTGATGAGCGGGGTCTCGAGTGCGATGACGTCGCCGACCTTCACCAGCACGTCGACCACCGGGACGTTCTTGAAGTCGCCGATGTCGGGAACGACGATGACTGTGGTTTCGGGCAAGGTGGCGTCCGTCAGCTCACACCGTGAGCGGATTCGGCTTCTGGGGATCGAGGCCGAAGTCCGCAATCGCCTTGGCGACCGTGGCGGCGTCGATCTTGCCGTCGTCCGCAAGCGCCTTGAGCGCGGCGACGACGATGTACTGGCGATCGACCTCGAAGAACCTGCGCAGTGCCGCGCGCGAATCGCTGCGGCCATAGCCGTCTGTTCCAAGTACGACGTAGCGGCCCGGCACCCACTGCCGGATCTGATCCGGCACGGTCTTCACGTAATCCGTCGCGGCGATGAAAGGCCCCGAGCGCTCGCCGAGGCATTGTCCGATGTAGGTCTGTCGCGGCGCGCCGTTCGGATGCAGCATGTTCCAGCGCTCGACATCGAGAGCGTTGCGCCTGAGCTCGCTGAAGCTCGTCACCGAGAAAACGTCGGCCGGGACGCCGTAGTTCTTCTCGAGCACCTCCGCTGCAGCGAGCGCCTCCCGCAGGATGGTCCCGGAGCCCATGAGCGTCACCCGCACCTTGCCGCGCCCGCCGATCTGCAGGAGGTACATGCCGCTCAGGATTCCCTGCTCGACGCCGGTTGGCATCGGCGGCTGCACGTAGTTCTCGTTCATGCACGTGATGTAATAGAAGACCCCTTCCTGCCTTGCGTACATGCGATCGAGCCCCGCGTGCACGATCACCGCGAGCTCATAGGCGTATGCGGGGTCGTATGCAACGCAGTTCGGCACGGTCGTGGCAACGAGCTGGCTGTGCCCGTCCTGGTGCTGCAGGCCCTCGCCGGCAAGCGTCGTGCGGCCCGCCGTGCCGCCGATTAGGAAGCCGCGCGCCTGGCTGTCGCCGGCGGCCCAGATGAAGTCGCCAACGCGCTGAAAGCCGAACATCGAGTAGTAGATGTAGAACGGCACCATGTTGACGCCGTGATTCGTGTACGCCGTGCCGGCCGCCAGCCAGGAGCACACCGAGCCCGCTTCGTTGATGCCTTCCTCGATGATCTGTCCCTTCTTGTCCTCGCGGTAGTACATGAGCTGGTCCGCATCCTGCGGCGTGTAGAGCTGGCCGACCGCCGAATAGATGCCAACCTGGCGGAACATGCCTTCCATGCCGAAAGTGCGCGCCTCATCGGGCACGATTGGCACGATGTGCGAGCCGATGTTCTTGTCCTTGATGAGCGCCGAAAGGATTCGCACCAGCGCCATCGTCGTCGAGATCTCCCGCTCTCCCGTTCCGTCGAGCAGGGCCTGCAGCGATTGCAGCGGCGGCACGACGAGTGGCGGCGCCGCGTCGCGCCGCTGCGGGAGGTAGCCGCCGAGTGCAGTGCGCCGCTCCTGCATGTAGCGCATCTCCTCGCTCTCGCGGGCGGGCTTGCGAAAGAGGAGCCCGGCAATCTCCTCATTGGTGACCGGAATGTTGAATCGATCGCGAAACGCGATGAGCGCATCGTCGTCGAGCTTCTTTTGCTGGTGTGTGATGTTCTGGCCTTCACCGGCCTTGCCCATGCCGTAGCCCTTCACCGTCTTGGCGAGGATGACAGTCGGGCCGCCCTTGTGCGCCACCGCCGCAGCGTATGCCGCATACACCTTGCGCGGGTCGTGGCCGCCGCGATTCAAGCGCCAGATCTCCTCGTCGGACATGTTGGCGACCATGGCCTTGAGCTCGGGGTATTTCCCGAAGAAATTCTCGCGGGTGTAAGCGCCGCCCTTCTGCTTGAAATTCTGATACTCCCCGTCGACGCACTCCTCCATGACCCGGCGCAGGAGCCCCTTGCCGTCCTTCGCGAGCAGCGGATCCCAGCGCGAGCCCCACAGGACCTTGATGACGTTCCAGCCGGCGCCGAGGAACGCGGCCTCGAGCTCCTGGATGATCTTGCCGTTGCCGCGCACCGGCCCGTCGAGCCGCTGCAGATTGCAGTTGATGACGAAGATGAGATTGTCGAGTCCCTCGCGCACCGGCATCGTGATCGCGCCCATCGACTCGGGCTCGTCCATCTCGCCGTCGCCGAGGAAGGCCCAGATCTTGCGGTCCGAGGGCTTGATGATGGCGCGATTCTCGAGATAGCGCGTGAAGCGTGCCTGGAAGATCGCCGCCATGGGCCCAAGGCCCATCGAGACGGTCGGAAACTGCCAGAAGTCCGGCATCAGCCAGGGATGCGGATAGGACGACAGGCCGTCGCCGCCCACCTCCTGACGGAAGTGCCGCAATTGCGCATCGCTCAAGCGGCCTTCGAGGTACGCGCGCGCATAGATGCCCGGCGAAGAGTGGCCCTGGATGTAGATGAGATCACCCGGATGCTTGTCGGAGGGCGCGCGCCAGAAATGGTTGAAGCCGACCTCGTACAGCGTCGCCGAGGAGGCATAGGTCGCAATGTGGCCGCCATACTCCGAGCTCTGCCGATTCGCCTGCACGACCATGGCAAGCGCGTTCCAGCGGATGTATGCCTCGACACGACGTTCGAGCGCCCGATTGCCCGGGTACTCCGGCTCCTGACCGGGCGCAATCGTGTTGACGTACGCCGTGTTCGGCCGGAATGGCAGGTAAGCGCCCGAGCGCCGCGTCTGGTCGATCAGCCGTTCAAGCAGGAAATGCGCCCGCTCGGGCCCGTGAACTTTCAGGACCGAATTGATCGCTTCGATCCACTCCTGTGTCTCGAGCGGATCGACGTCTTCAAGCTTCTGGATGTCGGACATGAGGATATGGCGAGCGCGCTGCGCTGTATGATCCGGGTTTAATTTTTTAGGGTCAAGCAACATGGCCGCGTCTTCCCTCACCCTTGACTTACCGGAAACTCCGCATTTGCGAGCGGTGCGCGTCGGCAAGGCGGCGACCGCGCGCGATTTGGCACGGCTCGATGCGATCATCGTCGTCAGCGCCCGTGCAAAGCGCGCGCAGCTCGCCTCGCTGCCGTTCGCCGACGAGCTGCGCCGCTCGCTCAAGCGCCGTCCGCTCGAGCCGAACGCCATTCGCACGCTGCGGCTCGCGGGCCGCGCCGGAACGATCTGCGCATACGCAGAGGCGAAGCCGGCAGCTGGCATGTTCGAAAGGCTGCAGCTCGCCGGCCGGCTCGGGGCTGCAATCGATGAGAGCGCGCCGCGCCGAATCGGTGTCGTTTCGCTCGAAGCGGATCCGGACGCCGCACGGAGTCTCGAGGCCATGGTCGCCGCGCTTTGGGCGCGCGCCTATCGCTTGCCGCGCTTCAAGGGAAAAAGCGCACCTGGGGCAGAGCGCGTCGAGGTGCGCGTGTTCGGGACGAGCTCGATTGACCTCGCGCGGCTTGCGATCGAAGCGCGCGGCAATGGCCTCGCACGCTGGCTCACGGCGCAACCGGCGAACATTCTCACGCCCGCCAGCTACCGGCGCGCCATTGCGGGTCTTGCGCGCAGGCACGGCTGGCGCATGCGGTTCCTCGGCCGTGCGGCGCTCGAGCGTCTCGGCGCAGGCGCTTTCCTCGCGGTCACCCAGGCACATGATGCCGAGGGCGGAGTCGTTCACCTGAGCTACCGGCCGAAGCGCTCCGGGCGGACGCCCGCCGTCGCGCTCGTCGGCAAGGGCGTGTGTTTCGATACGGGCGGGATCAATCTCAAGCCGCACCGCTCAATGCTCGACATGCATACCGACATGGGCGGAAGCGCGGTTGCCCTTGCGGTGCTCGAGGCGCTTACCGCCCTCGAAGCGCCGTTCGGCGCCGATGCCTGGCTGGCACTTGCCGAGAATCAGATCGGTCCGCGCGCCTACAAGCCGCAGGACGTCGTGCGCGCGGCGAACGGCACCACCATCCAGGTCATTCATTCCGATGCCGAAGGGCGAATGCTGCTGGCCGACACGCTGGCGCTCGCTGGGCGCACCCGGCCCAAACTGATCCTCGATTTCGCAACGCTCACCGGGGCCTGTGTGGCGGCACTGAGCGAACGCTACTCCGGCGCGTTCACGAACCGGCCGGCGTTGCGGTCGGTCATCGAGGGCGCAGGCGTTGCGAGCGGCGAGCGGGTCTGGACGTTCCCGATGGACGAGGATTTCGACTCGGACCTCGAGAGCCGCATCGCGGACGTCCTGCAGTGCGCGGTCGATGCGCGGGCCGACCACATTCTTGCGGCGCGCTTCCTCAAGCGCTTCGTGCCCGACGACATTGCCTGGGCGCACGTGGACCTCGCCGCGAGCGAACGCAAGGGCGGGCTCGGTCACGTAACGACCGACATCACGGGATTCGGCGTGCGCTTTGCGCTCAACCTCCTCATCGAAAGCGGCGTGCTCGATGCGCTTCGCTAGATGAGCGACCCGCATCCGGTACACTTGAGCCCATGCCCGACACGCTGACCCTGCGCCGTCCTGACGACTGGCACCTGCACCTGCGCGACGGGGCCGAGTTGCGCTCGGTTCTGCGCTACACGGCCGAGCGATTCGCACGCGCGGTCATCATGCCGAATCTCACGCCGCCGGTGACGACCGTCGCGCAGGCGCAGGCCTACCGCCAGCGAATCGTAGGCGCGCTCGAGTCCGGCGCGGCGTTCGAGCCGCTCATGACGCTGTATCTGACGGATACGACGCGCCCGGCCGAGATCGAAGCGGCGAAGTCGAGTGGCATCGTCTGTGGAGTGAAGCTCTACCCTGCCGGCGCGACCACATATTCCGAAGCCGGCGTCACCCGCATCGAGAATTGCCATGCCGTGCTCGAGCGCATGCAGAAGCTCGGACTCGCGCTGCAGGTGCACGGCGAAGTCACGGACCCGGCCGTCGATGTCTTCGACCGCGAGGCGCGCTTCATCGATGCCGTCCTCGTGCCGCTCACACAGCGTTTCCCGCGCCTCAAGATCGTCTTCGAGCACGTCACAACGCGCGCCGCCGTGCAGTTCGTTCGCGACTCCCATGACGCCATCGCGGCGACCATCACGCCTCAGCATCTCATCGAGAATCGCAACGCGCTCTTCCGCGGCGGACTGAGACCGCATCACTACTGTCTGCCCGTCCTCAAGCGCGAGTCGGACCGACTGGCGCTCGTCGACGCCGCGACGAGCGGCAACCCGAAGTTCTTCCTGGGCACCGACAGCGCCCCGCACTCGCGGCTCGCGAAGGAGTCGGCGTGCGGCTGCGCCGGCATGTTCACGGCTCACGCCGCCATCGAGTTGTACGCCGAGGCTTTCGATGCCGCCGGCCGCCTTGACCGACTCGAGGCCTTTGCGAGCGAGTTCGGCGCGAACTTCTACGGCCGGGCGCTGAACGGCGGCCGGATCACGCTCGAACGCAGGGCGTGGCAGGCGCCGGAACGAATCGAATTCGGCGCCGCCGAGCTCGTTCCCTATCGTGCCGCCGAGAGCATCGCATGGGCGCTCTCGTGAGTGAGTCCGACTCGACGCCGATCTCGCGGCGCTTTCGCGGCTTCCTGCCCGTCGTGGTCGACGTCGAGACGGGCGGCTTCAATCCGGCGACCGATGCCCTGCTCGAGATTGCGGCGGTGCTGGTCGACATGACGCCGGCCGGTGAGCTCAGGCGCGGCGAGACGTATCGCTATCACGTGACGCCGTTCGCAGGCTCGAATATCGAGCAGGCGGCGCTGGCCGTGAACGGCATCGACCCGCATCACCCGCTGCGCCCGGCGATCGACGAGCGTGATGCCCTGCAGAGGATCTTCCGCGAAGTGCGGCGCGCGGTGCGCGACATGGCATGCTCGCGCGCCGTGCTGGTCGGACACAATTCGTTCTTCGATCTGAATTTTCTCAACGCCGCCGTGGCGCGCGCCGACGTGAAGCGCAATCCGTTTCACCCGTTTTCGAGCTTCGACACGGCAACGCTCGCGGGTGTCGCTTACGGTCAGACGGTGCTCGCGCGCGCCGTGCGCAGCGCCGGCTTCGAATGGGATCCGGCGAGCGCCCACTCGGCCGCTTATGACGCGGAGCGCACGGCCGACCTCTTCTGCCGGATCTGCAACGATTTCAGGCCGCTTTACGAGCGCGCGCTCAGCTCCGGGCTGACCGACACGTCAGCCGAAATGGATGCCGGCAATGAAACGTCAGGCCGCGACAGCGCCAGCCTCGGCGAGTAGCTTCTTGAGCTCGCCGCTGCGAAACATCTCGAGAGTGATGTCGCTCCCGCCGACGAGCTCGCCGTTGACGTAGAGCTGGGGGTAGGTCGGCCACTGCGAGTGCGCCTTCAGCGCCTCGCGCAGCTCCGGATCCTCGAGGATGTTCACCGTGTTGAAGGCGGCGCCGCATTTCCTGAGGGCCGCGACCGCCTGAGCCGAAAAACCGCACTGGGGAAAGTCCGGCGTGCCCTTCATGAACAGCACGACCGGTGCGCTCGCGAGCTCCTGCTTGATTCTCTCGGCGACGTCCACTTGGCTTGCCTCCGGCCCAGCTTGCGGGCCCAGTGTCGGATCGGGCGCGCGATTCTACACAGGGCCCGTGGCGCAGTCACCGCGTTCCCGGGTGCATTGCGATCGCAGGTGCTTGATGCGTCTTGATTTCTAACCTATTCTGCGTGCGCGAGCCTTGATGGGTCCGGCCCAGCCGCAAGAAGAAGAATCCTTTCCTTAAGGGGTAAGAGCCATGAATCCATTGACCACCGTACGCGGCGCAATCACGGCAGCCGTCATTCTGGCAGCAGTAGTGTCCGCGATCCTTACATACCTCGGCGGCGGCTCTATCGCTTTCCACCATACGTTGGCGGTGCGGTGGCTCCATATCGTCTCGGGAGTGATGTGGATCGGACTGCTGTACTACTTCAACGTCGTGCAGACTCCCGGACTTGCGGACGCTGCGGCGGACAAGGGCGGCCCCGGCGGCGCCGGTGTCAGCAAGTACATAGCACCCAGAGCACTCTGGTGGTTCCGTTGGGCGGCACTCCTGACCTGGCTGACAGGCGTCTACTACATCGAGACCGCCTACGGCCAAGGCGCGTTCCTGAAGGTCTTCGGCCTGCAGTCCGGGTACATGCTGATCGGAACGGGCGCGTGGCTCGGCACCATCATGCTGTTCAACGTCTGGGCTCTCATCTGGCCGAACCAGAAGAAGATTCTCGGCATCAAGGCGGCGACGGACGATGAGAAGGCGAAGGCCCGCAAGGTGGCGCTGTATGCGTCGCGCGTGAACTTCATCCTGTCGCTGCCGATGATCATGTGCATGGCGGCGCAGATGCACGGACTGCCCCTCTGAAGGAACGCACGCCAGCGCTTCCGGAGGATCTCGGCGAGCAGGTGCGACGAGCGCTGGCCGAGGATGTCGGCAGCGGCGACCTGACAGCAGCCCTGGTACCGGCCGCGGCGAGCGCCGTGGGCCAGGTGGTCACGCGTGAATCCGCGCTCCTTTGCGGTCAGGGCTGGTTCGACGAGGTTTTCCGTCAGCTCGATTCGTCGATCAGCGTCGAATGGTCGCAACCCGAGGGCGCGAGCGTGAATTCGGGCGACCTCCTCTGTCGCGTGTGCGGCCCGGCCCGAGGCATCCTCACCGGCGAGCGCACCGCGCTCAACTTCCTGCAGACGCTGTCGGGCACCGCCACCGCTGCGCGCGCTTTCGTCGATGCCGTCGCCGGTACCGGCTGCCGCATCCTCGACACGCGCAAGACACTGCCGGGGCTGCGCACGGCGCAGAAATATGCCGTTGCCTGCGCTGGCGCCACCAACCATCGCAAGGGCCTCTACGACGCCATCCTGATCAAGGAAAATCACATCATCGCGGCGGGCTCGATCACGGCCGCGGTCGAAGTCGCGCGCCGGAGCAGCCCGGGCGTCAAGGTCGAAGTCGAAGTCGAATCGCTGGCCGAGCTCGAGGAGGCGCTCGCGGCGCGCGCCGACATGGTGCTGCTCGATGAATTCACGACCGTTGATCTCGTGAAGGCCGTGGAGATCAATCGCGCGCAGGGGCGCCCGTTGCTGCTCGAAGCATCGGGTGGCATCGGCCTCGAGAACGTTCGCGACATCGCGCTCACCGGCGTCGATTTCATCTCGATCGGCGGCATCACCAAGCACTTGAGGGCGATCGACCTGTCGATGCGCTTCGCGCTGCTGCCGAAGCAATGAGGTAGGGCATCGACGTCGGGGGGTCCTTTCGGGACCGCCGTGAACCCGTCCCTGGGGGCTTCGGAAAAAACATCCTGTTTTTTACGATCCCGAAAGGACCCCCCGACATCGACGCCCCTATGCGGTCAGGCGTTGACGGCCTTCAGGACGCGCTGCGGCTGGGCGACGCCGTACCCTTGGGCGTAGTCGACGCCGAGACTGCGCAGCATGTCGATGATCTCGGTCGTCTCCGCCCACTCGGCGATCGTCTTCTTGCCCGTGAGATGCCCGATCTCGTTGATCGACCGCACCATCTCGCGGTCGATCGGGTCGTGCAGGATCTCGCGGACGAAGCTGCCGTCGATCTTGAGGAAATCGACCGGGAAGTGCTTGAGATAGCCGAACGATGAGAGGCCGGTGCCGAAGTCGTCGAGCGCAAACTTGCAGCCGAGCTCCTTCAGCGCCTGGATGAAGCGGTTGGCCTGCGAAAAGCTCGCAACCGCCGCCGTTTCCGTGATCTCGAAGCAGATCTTGCCGGCATCGAGCCCGGAGCGGTGAAACTGGTCGATGACGAACGGCAGGAACTTGTCATCCCCCAGGCTCTGGCCCGAAAGATTGATTGAGCACAGCGCGAGCTTCTCGCGCTCGTCCGCCTCCGACACGAGCCAGCGGAAGGCGTTCTCGATCACCCAGCGGTCGATGTTCGGCGTGATGCCATAGCGCTCGGCCGCGGCAATGAAGTTGTCGGGCGAGACGATCTTGCCCTGCTCGTCCCGCATGCGCAGGAGGAGCTCATAGTGCGCGCCCGTTTCGTTGCCCTGCAGCGGCTGGATCGGCATGCGGAAGAGCTCGAAGCGAGCCTCTTCGAGCGCGTTGTTGATGCGTGCCGCCCACTGCATCTCGCGGCGGCGGCGCATGAGATCGATGTCGTTTTCCTCGAAGCTGTGGACGCGATTGCGTCCTTGTTCCTTTGCCGCGCCGCAGGCGCTGTCGGCGGCCGAGAGGACTGACGCTACGTCCTCGTTGTCCGCGGTAATCGGCACGACGCCAAGGCTCGCGCTGAGGCGGAACGTGCGGTCTTCCCACGAGAAACGGAAATTGCGCACCGCCTCGCGCAAGGTCTCGGCGGTATGCATGGCTTCCTCGAGCGAGCACGCCTCGAGCAGCACGCCGAATTCGTCGCCGCCGAGTCGCGCGAGGGTGTCGCGCCAGCGGATCTTCGCCTTGAGCAGCGCGCCCACCTGACCGAGGAGCGCATCGCCCGCGCTGTGGCCGCAGGTGTCGTTGATGATCTTGAACTGATCGATGTCGAGATAGCAGAGCGCGTACGACGTCTCGCGCGCCTTGGCGCTCTTGAGCGCCCGATCGAGCCGGTTCTCGAATTCGCGGCGGTTGACAAGGCCGGTGAGGACGTCGTGGCTCGCGTGATAGGACAGTCGCCGGTTCAACTCGCGCGCTTCGCTCACGTCGTGGAATACGAGCACGCCGCCGCCGACGGCGCCGGTGCCATCGCGAATCGGAGATGCCGTGCTTTCGACGTAGAGCTCGTTGCCGTCGCGGCGGATGAGGAGCATCGGGCGGACGGACTTGATCGAGCGCGTGCGGCGGATCGCGACGCTCAACGGGTTCTCGAGCGGCTCGCAGGTTTCCTCGTGAAATGCCCGGAAGATCTCATCGATCGGCCGGCCCTGCGCGTCCTCGAGGCGCCATCCGGTAAGCTCCTCGGCCACCGGATTGATGTATTCGATGTTCGAGCGCGCATCGGTCGTGATGACGCCGTCGCCGATCGACTGCAGCGTGATTTGCGCGCTCTCCTTTTCGCGAAAGAGCGCTTCCTCGTAGAGCTTGCGCTCGGTGATGTCGAGCTCGACGCACACGATGCGCCGCAGGCGTCCGCCCGCCTCGACCCGCGCCTTGGCGCGGCTCACCACCCAGCGCCATTCGCCGTCGCGGTGCTTCAAGCGGTGCACGCTCTCGAAGAGCGGCGTCTTGCCGATGACGTGATCGCGCATCATCGACTGCACGCGCGAGAGGTCGTCCGGATGCACGAGCTGGCGCCAGTCGGGCGAGTCGTTGAGCTCGTCCTCCGCGTAGCCGAGCATCGCCTTCCAGCGCGGCGAGAAGTAGACGGTGTTGAGGTCGGCGTCGAAGTCCCAAAGACCGTCGTTCGCACCGGCGAGCGCCAGGTCGTTGCGCTCCTGCAGGTACTCGAGGTGCTCGCGCATGCGGATGCGCTCGAAGCCTGTCGCCAGGCTCGTCCCGACGAGCTTGAGCAGCAGGTGCTGATTGACGTCCCAGCCGTCTCGCGGCCGCGTCGATGCGAGACCCACGAACCCGGCGATGCGCCCGCCGACAGCGAACCCTATCAGCAGGAGCGATGCGATCTTGAGCTGCGCGAGCCGCAATGCTTCCGCGCCCTGCTCCGGCTTTGGGTCGCTCGTGTCGCGGAATTCGAGAATGCGCACGTGACCGAGCCGCGCGGCGAGCCACGGCATCGACTCGAGCGTCTCCGACTTCAGCACCTCGGGAGTGCACTGGGCGAACGTGCCCTTCGAAACGGTGATCGTGGCGATGCGCGTACCGTCGTCGGTGAGCCGCGCCAGGAAAACCGCGTCGGTCGCGGTGGCAGCGCGCAGATCATCGAGGTTCTGCGCGATGCACGCGGTCATGTTCTCGCGCGTCATGCACTGGAACTCAACCGCAATCTTGGTGCAGGTGACGTCCAGACCAAACGCCGGGCGGGATGCCGAGGGAGTCCAGACTTTCGGGGAGAGGATGTCGGAGGCCGTCAGATCAACTGAAGCATTTTCGAGGATGGTGCCCCCCGTCTCAGTGGCCATCGCTGGTCGATCCCCTCGCTGCGGCGGCAAGTTGCGCGGCATTCTGGCACATCTCTGAAGGAAAACAAGGTAACCAACTGTATTTAAAGCGCCTGGAAATCCAGCGTCGCGCGCCGGCCGAGACCCACTGACGCCCCTGTATAGGAGCACGATGCATCTTCCTCTGCGCAGGTGCCAGATCACATTTGTCGCCGGGAGCCGACGATTTCAGGCGTCAACGCATGCGGAATTCCGGCGTTCCATGCATCCGTCACGTCGGCATCGGAGGCTTCACGGCCATGAATAAGTTCACTCGGCGAATGCTCGCGGGCGCCCATGGGCGCTCATTCTGGTCGCTGATCCTCGCGGCCCTCTTTCTCACCTTCGCCGGCTGCGGCGGCGGCTCGAGCGCAAGCTCGGGACCTTTCGCCTCGAGCGGCTGCACCAGCTCGAGCTGCGGCAACGTCTACCTCGGCCTGACCGACGCCGACGGGGACTTTCTGACCTACACGGTCGACGTGGTCTCGCTCACGCTCAAGAAGGCAGACGGCGCTACGGTCGAGACGCTGCCCGTTTCGCCGCGCGTCGACTTCGCGCAGCTCGTCGACCTCACCGAATTCGTGACCTCGGCCACGATCCCGAATGGTGACTACGTGGAAGGCAGCATGCGGCTCGATTACACGAATGCCGACATCCAGATCGACGTCGGCGGCACGGCGAAGGCCGCGCGCATCGTTGACGACGCCGGCAATCCCGTGGGAGTCGTCGATCTCGCGATTCGCCTCGACAACCGCAATCACCTCGTCATCGCGCCGGGAAAGCCGCGCTTCATCGAGCTCGACTTCGATCTTGCGGCGTCCAATTCGGTGGGCGATCTGGCCCTCTCACCGATTCCGGTCACCCTGCGGCCGTTCGTCATCGCCTCCGTCGAACCGGCCGATACGAAGGAGATCCGCGTCCGCGGTCCGCTAGTGAGCGTCGATACGACGGCCGGCACCTATACGGTTGATGTGCGTCCGTTCCATCGTCCGAGCGGCGCCTTCGGCCGGGTGACGGTGCACACCAACGATCAGACGACGTGGGAAATCGACGGGACCCCGTACACGGGCGCC
>Ga0153915_10000939_pt1 | contig 26911 bp, 24 predicted proteins | sample Opewatmetagenome_2_FD_107003 | JGI IMG/M metagenome (GOLD analysis project Ga0153915, IMG submission 107003) | Freshwater wetland microbial communities from Ohio, USA - Open water 3 Core 3 Depth 3 metaG | ecosystem: Environmental > Aquatic > Freshwater > Wetlands | place: USA: Ohio, Lake Erie...
ATTTTTTTAATATTAACATTATTACCCCCTATGACTATCATTGGAAAAATATCCGAATGATAATCCCAGTAAAAAACATCTTCAGACTGGTATCCGGCAGAATCGTCCTGCATGCAGATAAATGAAAATTTTGGCTTAAAAGGTTAACAACGGATAGAAAGGTTTTTCAGAAAGATAAGTGAAACCCGAAAGTTTTCGTAACGGAAAAGATCTTTCATAGCGGCTTGAAGTTCGCTGCTGAAAAGGTAATTACAGGAATCAAGATTAATAATTTCAGGGGATTTCTTAAGCTTGACCACGTGATTTGAGAAACACACGCCTTTTAGAGAGTTGCCTTTTACAAAATTACAATCCCTATAGCTGCCCTGGTGAGAACTTTTTTCAATGGCTGAATTTGCCTTCAGTTTAACATCCTGCACTGCAGCAGGGAAACATCTCCCGCAAAAACACATAGAACTAAACAGGCTTGTCATTAAGAAAAATGAAGCAATAGGGATAATAAAAGATAGTCTGATAAGGTTTCGAAATGCCATTTTTAATTATAATTATCTCAAAAATTATTTGCCCCTAGATGAAAATGTTTTTTCTTATCAATAATCTGTTAATATTAAGTCGTATAATTCATAGAAAAGGTTACAAAAATTTTCAAATGGACCTGCAATCTGAAGAATCCTTTTAAAAATTTTTTAATCATTATTGACCCGACCGATCATTTTCTTATATATGTACTCGGAAAATTTTTTTATTTTATTTTACAAACATTTTGTCAACCTTTAAATATGATCTTTAAAAAAAATATGAAATTAATATACCGGGTTCTTCCCTATGTTGTCATCGTTATTGGGTTGAAACTGATGGCACATTTCCTCGACCTTGAATTCATTTCCCTGAATGCGATATTTTCCGCTTTAATAGGTGCCAATGTATTTTTAATGGGTTTTCTCATAAGCGGTGTCATGGCAGATTACAAGGAAAGTGAAAAAATTCCAGGAGAAATTGAATCAATATTACTATCCATGGCAGATGAGATAAACTTCACCGGGCTTAAGACCCAGGATAAAGGTTTTATTAAAGACAGGTTTGCCAACTTATATGAGCTGGGTGTTTTAATAAGGAACTGGTTTTATAAAAATAGTAAGACCGGTGAACTGATGTCAATGATTGAAAAGATTTCAGATGAACTTTTCCTCCTTGAGAGGCACACTGCCCCAAATTATATTGCGCGGTTAAAACAGGAACAGAATAACCTGAGAAAAATAATCATAAGAATACACACTATCAGGGAAACGGATTTTATTGAGTCAGGATATCTTATCGCAAACACAACTACGATTATGCTTTTAACAGGGATGGTTTTTCTTAAGATAGAACCCTTTTATGAATCCTTATTCTTTGCGTTTATCGTATCTTACCTTCTGCTGTTTCTCCTGATGCTGATCAAAGACCTTGATAATCCATTCGGGTTTTATGACAAAGACTCCCATAATGATGTCTCGCTTAAACCGATTGATGACGCGATCTTCAGAATAGAAGAAAAGATAAATGGCTTGGACCTCAACTGATAATTCTATGCCTCGAAAATCAATAACGAACTGCCCCGACCTTTGATGGGGCAGTTTGTTATTCTATTACTGTCAACCAAGGATGGCCTTGAGGTCTTCAGCCGGCGTCTTTATTGGCATGATATTAAAATTTTTAACCAGGACATCAAGGACATTCGGTGTAATAAATGCCGGGAGTGAAGGCCCCAATCTGATATCCTTGATACCCAGGTAAAACAGCGTCAGCAGGATGGCAACCGCCTTTTGCTCATACCATGAGAGAATCATGGAAAGGGGCAGGTCATTAACGCCGCAATTAAAGGCCTTTGAAAGCGCTATGGCAACCTGGATGGCCGAGTAGGCATCGTTACACTGCCCCATATCCAGCAGCCTCGGTATCCCGCCTATATCGCCCAGATTCTTGTCATAAAACCTGTATTTTCCGCATGCAAAGGTAAGCACAACACAGTCCTCAGGCACCTTTTCTACAAACTCGGTGTAATAATTTCTGCCGAGTTTGGCTCCGTCGCAACCGGCGACCAGGAAGAAATGACGGATGGCCTTGTTTTTCACCGCATCTATTACCTTGTCCGCAATACCCAGGACGGCATTTCTCCCGAAACCGCACATGACCGTGCCCTTATCAATGTCTTCAGTGAATCCAGGCATCTCAAGGGCCTTTTTGATTACAGGTGTAAAATCCTTATTTGATATATGAGTGACCCCCGGCCAGCCCACGAGTCCCGTGGTAAAGATATTATCCTTATAAGACCCCTGAGGCTTTTGGATGCAATTGGTAGTTATCAGTATCGCACCCGGAAAACTCGGGAATTCCCTGATCTGATTCTGCCATGCCGTACCGAAATGGCCGTAAAAATGATTGAATTTCTTCAGACCAGGATACGCATGGGTTGGAAGCATCTCACCGTGCGTATAAACATATATCCCCTTGCCCTGAGTCTGTTTAAGTATCTCCTCCATATCCTTGAGGTCATGGCCTGAAACAAGGATCGCCTTGCCTTTTTTAATCCCCAGAGGTACGCCCGTGGGAACCGGATGGCCGTATGTACCTGTATTGGCTGCATCCAGGAGTTCCATGGTCCTCAGGTTGATCTCTCCGCATTTAAGCACAAGCCCGACCCAGTCGTTAAGGGTCAGGTTATTGTTAAACGGCGCCGACAGGGCTTCATGAATAAAGGCGTATATCTTGTCATCAGTCTGCCCAAGGATTTGGGCATGGTCTGCATAGGCGCAAATACCCTTTATACCAAAGAGAACCGTATGTTGCAGCGCTACAATGTCGGGATCTACATTTGTATCCGATTTCAAACCGACCTTTTCTCCCTGCCTTAACATTCCTTCAATGGATTTTTCTGGGATAAAGATGGCCGGGCCTTCACCGAAATCAACCTTTCCACCGGCCTTTTTTACTTTTTCTTTAAGCCGATCTTTAAGATCCAGGGCCCTGTTGATAAACCGGACAAACCTGTCAGGATCAAAATCCACGTTTGTAAGGGTTGAAAACATAGCCTCACATGTAAAGATGTTTGTCTCTTGATCAATTACTCCCACCCTTCTTCCTTCCACAGCAACAATAGACAGCCCTCTAATCAGATAGATCAAAAGGTCATGCAAGGTCGCCACCTGAGGTTGCTTTCCGCATACGCCTATATTTGTGCACCCCTCGCCTTTTGCCGTTTGTTCACATTGATAACAGAACATAATAAATGCCTCCTTTCAGGAATTGTTTTAGATTTTAAAAGGGATAATAATATGATCAATTAATAGTTCAATTGACCTAGGTCAAAAATGAATAAAAAATCAATCAACGGGAATAAGAATTTAAACTGGAAGGATCTCGGTGATATATTTGAAACAGCCATATATTATCACATTGTATAAAAGGTATACAATTTTAATATACGTCATAAGAGCAAGCGTGCCATGGGATCGTCAATTTTTATAAGCGCTTATTTCATGTGAGTCCGTAATTAAGATGACTGTCAGCCTGCAACATGCCGAAAGGTTAATGACAGGCTGACAGTTTTTTAATCACGTCTAAAAAGTCGCCCGGACCACACACGGAAGCGGTCCATGTAGAGATAAAACACCGGCGTTACGAACAGGGTGAAGAGCTGAGAAAAGAACAACCCGCCCACAACCGCAAGTCCCAGCGGCTTTCTGGATTCCGAACCAGCGCCGAACCCTATTGCTATGGGCAGGGTGCCCATCAAGGCCGCCATGGTGGTCATCATGATCGGCCTGAACCTTACTACGCAGGCGTCAAAGATGGCATCCCTGGATGTCAGGTTGCGTGATCGCTGGGCTTCTATGGCAAAGTCGACCATCATGATCCCGTTCTTTTTCACAAGCCCTATCAGCATTATTATCCCCACAAAGGCATAGATATTTAGTTCCACATTGAAGATCAAAAGTGTAAAAAGTCCTCCGAACCCTGCAAAGGGGAGGGCTGACAGGATGGTAACCGGATGTATAAAGCTCTCATACAGGATGCCCAGGACCATATATATGACCAGGACTGCCACTATAAGTATCACCCCAAGGCCCTGCATGGAGGATTGATATGCCTGGGCAGTGCCCTGGAGTCTGCATGTAATGGTTGAGGGGAGGACATTTGCCGCCAGGGTGTTAACCTCGTTAACGGCATCACCCAGGGACTTGCCGGGCAAGAGGTTAAAGGAGAGGGTTACGGATATCTGGTGGCCGGTATGGCTTATGGAGAGTGGTCCAAGACCAGTCTTTATATCCGCGACCGCCCTTAGAGGCACGAGTTGACCGTTGCTGGAGGTCATATACAATGAAGAAAATGAATCAATATCCCTGTTGAATTCAGGTTTCAGTTCGAGTATCACGGAATAGGTATTGCTGGATGAATAGATAGTTGAGATCTGTTTTGAACCATAGGCGTCATAAAGGGTGCTTTCAATTGTATTTGCCGATACTCCCAGTGCAGCGGCCTTGTCTCTGTTGATATTTACCTCAATCTGAGGATTTTTCATCTCAAGATCGCTGGAGATATCGGTTAGCCCGGGAAGTTCCTTCATCTTTGCCTGCATGATTGCGGCGTATTTATAAAGTTCCGTCGTGTCAGGCCCCTGAAGACTGATCTGATACAGGCTCCTGGTTGACCTCCCGCCGATATTTATTGATGCAGGGACAGAGAGAAAGACATTTACCCCGGGGATCTGGCTGAGTTTGTTCCTCAGGCGATTTGCAACCTGTTCCGATGTCGATTCTCTCTTGCTCCGGTCCTTCAGGCTGATCATCATCATGCCGCTGTTGCTGCCCACATTTGACATGAATGTCTCCACGTCAGGGTCGCTCTGAAGTATCTTTCCGGCCTCTTCATGGTATCTGGTCATCTTTTCCAGTGCGGTCCCCTGGGCCGCCATGGTCTGCGCCTGGATCACACCGGTATCTTCTGTAGGTATAAACCCCTTATTGATTATGGTATAAAGATAGACGCTCACAACAAGGGTTATTAATGAGAATAACATCATGGAAAGGCGATGTTTAAGAGACCAGCCCAAACCTATCTTGTAGACATTCAGCATCCCCTGGAAAAAACGCTCGAAAAAATTGAAAAGGGGGCCGTGTTCTTCCTTGTCCTGATGCTTAAGGAATCTACTGCACATCATGGGGGTAAGGGTCAGGGATATTACACCTGATATAAGGATGGCGGCCCCGATGGTAACGGCAAATTCATGGAACAGCCTCCCCAGTATTCCACTCAGGAAGAGTATCGGGATAAAGACAGCGACAAGTGATACCGTCATTGAAACGATCGTGAACCCTATCTCCCTCGCCCCGTTTACCGCTGCCTCAAAGGGTTTCTCTCCCATCTCCATGTGGCGGACGATGTTTTCGAGCATGACAATGGCGTCATCCACTACAAAACCTACGCTCAGGGTTATTGCCATGAGTGACAGGTTGTCGAGTGTAAAATCCAGAAAATACATGACCACAAATGTCCCTATAATCGACATTGGCAGGGCCAGACTGGGTATCAGTGTTGCAGAGACATTTCTAAGGAATAAAAAGATGACCCCGATGACGAGCAGCAGCGTGACAAGCAGGGTCAGTTTGACGTCTTTTACGGATGCCTTGACAGACTTGGATGAATCGCGAAGTACATGAAGTGAAACAGACGCAGGTATCCTGCTTTTCATTGAATCGATCTTATGGGTCACATCCTTCACAACCTGGACCGTGTTTGTGCCCGGTTGCCGTTGGATAGCAAGGACCACCGACCTCTGTGGACCGTTGGCGTCATAATACCATGCCACGCGCTTATCATTTTCAATACTGTCAAGGACATTTGCCAGTTCCTTCAGGCGTACTGGTTTTCCATCTTTATAGGATACGATGAGTTCACTATATTCTTTTGCCTCTTTGATCTGACCGTCTGCCAGTACCGTATAGGACATATTATGTCCATACAAGGTGCCTGTCGGGAGATTTACATTTGCCTTGTCTACGGCAGTTGCAATCTCGTCGATCCCAATATTTTTATTTGCAAGCTTATTAGGGTCCAGCTGGATGCGGACTGCGTATTTCGCAGCCCCGTAGACATTGACCTGGGAAACGCCGCTGACCATGGATATCTCCTGACCCAGGACCGTCTCGGCATATTCATCCAATGTGGAAAGCGGAAGCGTCTTCGACGTCAGGGCAATCATAAGGATTGGCATCGCGGCCGGGTTGACCTTTCGGAACGTGGGAGTGCTGGTCATATTCTCAGGCAGTTCGCGGGAGGCGCTTGATATGGCGGATTGCACATCCTGTGCCGCGCCGTCAATGTCCCTCGTCGTATCGAACTGCAGCGTGATGTTGGTGGAACCGACGCTGCTGGTCGATGTCATGGAATCAATCCCGGAAATGGTGGAGAACTGCTTCTCCAGGGGCGTTGCCACTGCCGAGGCCATGGTCTCGGGACTTGCGCCTGAAAGGTTTGCAGAGATCTGGATTGTAGGGTAATCCACATTAGGGAGATCACTAACAGCCAGATTACGGTAGGCTGTAACCCCGAATACCAAGATCCCCAGCATAACCAGGGTGGTCATTACAGGCCTGAAGATAAACAGATCAGAGATACTTTTCATTTTTTTGCCTCTGATCCTGTCTGGGTTCCGTTCTTGATCGAAACCCTTACGCCTTCCGACAGTTTAAGTTGTCCGTCCGTTACAAGAATCTCGCCGGAAGATATCCCTTCTTTAATCTCTATCAGGCTGCCTGCCTCTGATCCGGCAGTTACCTTCCGTGACTCCACCGTATTGTCGGCCTTTACAACAAAGATATAGTCTCCTTCCTGGCTCATCTGAACAGCATCGGATGGCACTACAACCGCCCCGGTTTGCACACCCAGTACAAGGGTGACATTTACAAACTGACCGGGCCAAAGGCTGAACTCCTGGTTGTCAAAGGTGGCCTTTAATCCGATGGTGCCCGTATTGGCGTCAATAGAGTTGTCGATAAAGGTTAATTTTCCCTCCTTCAACTCCTCTGGTTTGTCAGGAAGAGATATCCGTACCGGCACAGGTTCATTTGCCCTTAATCTGCCCTGAATATCCGGCAAAAGCCCTTCAGTAACCGAAAATTTGATATAAATCGGCTGAAGCTGGTTGATTACCATCATGGGATCAGAATTATTGTTGGCCGTTATTATATTCCCCTGATTGACAAGGATTGCCCCTGCCCGGCCTGCGATAGGGGCTGTTATCCGACAGTAGGAGAGATTCAGTTCGGCAGTCTTTACTGCCGCTTCATCGCCTTTGATGGTTGCCTCACGGACATCTACATCATTCTGTGCCTGTTCAGCCTCTTCCTTTGTGACATAATCCTTCTTCAGCAGCTCGGCATATCTCCGGGCATCGGTCTTCTCCTTCTCCAGTTGAATACGATCTTTGGCAAGATTTGCGCGTGCCGATTCCAGTTCTGCCTGATATGCCCTGTCATCAATATTGAATAACAGCTGTCCCTTCTCGATTGTCTGTCCCTCCTTGACATAAACCTGCATTATCTGGCCGGTGACATGGGAGGTTATATTTACAGTTGAATAGGCCTCGACCGTACCTATGGCCGACTTCTCCAAGGGGATATCAGCGGTTGAAGCAACAGCCGTCTTTACCGGCACGTCCTCTGCCGGCCGTTCCGCCTGTTCTTTTTTACTGCAGGCCGAGACCTGCAACATCATCAGAGTCAGTGTTATTAATAAAATATAGTGTAAAGATATTTTTTTATTACCCATAATTCCACATTGTCCTGTCTTTAAATCATTCATGGTTTCTGATCCTTTATTGTCGCATCCGGAAAGAGGCCGACGACAGCCCCTGCCCCTTCATCCGTCTGTTGCCATAGCGTTCCGGTATATCTGGCAAGCTGTGCGAGCGAGATGTACCACTCGGTAAGCAGAATAACACGCTGTGATCGAGCGCTTTCCAGGGCGCTCTGGGCCGAGAGGAGATCAAGATACCCCCCAACTCCCTCTTTATATCGCCCTAATGCCACGTCATAGGATGCCTGCGCGCTTTCCATAAGGTCATCATTGGTCTCTACCTGTTGGGCCGCTGTCTTGAGGGTGAAATAACTTGACCATACCTCATAGATAATTGTTTGTTCGAGCTTCTCCAGCTTTGCCTTCTGATTTTTAACATCCTCCTGCGCCTTCAGTTCATTATGTTTAAGGGAATCCCCTTGAAAAATAGGGATGCTTAACCTGAGCATGGCCGCATTCTGGTTCTCCCATTTCGATGAGACCCTGTTGTCTATGCCTCCGCCCAGCGAATCGGTAAAGGAAAGGCTGGGATAGCGGGCGGAATGGGCCGAGCGGACCTTTGCCATCGCCGCCTCCACCTCGCTTCGCTGGGCGGCCAGATCAGGACGGTTTTCCTGCGCCTTTTTGATATAACTGTCAACGGTCTCCGTTATTGAATCGACCTTCGGATTCAATGGCAGTTCCCCTGTGTCAAAGTCCGTACTTGCCGGCAACCCCATGGCCGTGGCCAAGGCACCCCGGATTGTCCGGATCTCTCCATCTGCCGCATCATATTTTACCTGGGCCTGGGAAAGGGCCGTCTTCATCTGAAGCACATCCGCAATCGTGGCAAGACCGTTATCATGCCTTTGCTTTGCCGCCTCCAGATTGGCCTCTGCATCCTTCAGGGATGTCTCACAGGCCTTCCTGGCTGCCTTTGCACCGGCATAACCATAGTAATAGTCTATCACCTGAAAGACCGCATCCTGTATTGCGGAATTATGCGTAAAATCGGCCGCAAGGAGGGCATGATATTTTTCCTCAATCCCCGCATCACGACCGCCCATGTCAAAGATCAACCATGTAAGCTGGAGGCTGGGATCAAATGAAGTCACGGAGCTGCTTGTCCCGTTACCGTATGTATAGGCATGGGACGCGCTTACATACCCCGTTACTTCCGGATAATAGTCACCCCTCTGGCTGAGCCATTCATATGCAGCTGAACAGGCTGAATGCCATGCGGCCTTTGTGTCAGGATTATTCTGCAGGGCGATAGATATTATATCGCTCAGAGGCAATTCTGCACCCTGCTTCATCAGCCCCTCAGGAATCTCTGTTTTGATCTCTGTTATTGCATCAGGTGCTGCCGTTTTCGAAGAAGGGACCCATATTTCTTCAGGGGAGGGGGAAATATAATCCTTAAGGTCAGTTTTGCCGGGAAGTGATGCACATCCTGTAAAAAGAGATAGACTAATGATAATCCCGATCAGCAAGATCAGGATCTGATAACTTGATATTTTGATATTATTTATTGTCAATGGTGTTTATGCCTTTTCCTTTAATTATGGATCATACTTTGACGGCATATCAATCAGCCATCAATCAACCGATAAGTACCGACATTTCAACAATCGCAGCTTATATTGGAGGGAGGCTATTAAAAGAATGAATATCCTGTCAAATATTTTTAACCTTTTTTTACAAACGGCATTTTATCAACGCAAGATGACAGTATATATAATACACCCTCTATCCTTCTTTATCATGTGAAATCATTGCATTAGTGTCTTGCAGCCCTCCCTTTATTGAATAAACGGGATTTTATGATCCTGACATTCAAGACATTATAATGCCTACAATTTATTCATAATTAAAATCATTTGTACGACCGGTTTATTTTTTTATTTAAAGGAAATTGGATCCGGGACGAATATTGTTATAGGAGTATATTCACTTTATCAACTTCCTTGAATTTAACCTTTTCTTCTGTTATATTGAAAAAGTTTTATTTCTCTTATAAAATTAATAAAATTTTACTTCGACAAGGGGACAACATGGAAGACAAACCCTATAATATTACAGACGGATGCAAGACATTATTTAAAGATCTCGACTCGAACCAACAGGCCGAGATGGCCGCACAACTCTTCCTTGAGTATTGTGTCTATCAGGACCAACGCGGAAACAACAGGAGGCTGGCGCCTCTTGTTAATACAGTTGCCGAGGCCCTGACAAAAAATATTGCCGGAGAAAATTCCCTGAAAAACGGAATCAAGGCAGTACAGATGTACTTGAGGACTCCCCCTGTAGAATATTTCGGAGAAACACTTTCCAGGCTGGGATATATAGATAAACAAAGCATTGATGAGATGCTTCAAATACAGCCTAAAGAGAAGATATTCGGCACCTTCCTGATGGAACAGGGATTAATAACACAGGAACAGCGCGATATATCGGTTATAGCACAGAAAAGACTTTTCAGCATCCAGGAGGTCTATGCCAGACTTTTAAAACAGGACTCAAAAGAGATCGAAACAGATATTGCCGAAAATCTGAAAGGCGTGTTTCAGCACTTCATTACATCGACTGCTGAGCTGGAGGTTGACCTGAAACAATCGAAAACGGAAAACATTCATGAAACCCTCCATCGTCTTGAAAATATTATTGTTGAAACGGAAAAACAGACTCATCTTGTCCTTGGTATTGTAGACCAGATCTTTAACATAAAGGACGAGATTGACACCCATACGGAAGCTATAAAGAGCCGCATTTCATCCGGTGATGGACAGATAGATGACTATTTCAATAAGATATCGGATCGTTTAAACACCCTGTATTCTCTCAATATGGACCTTAATTCCTCCCAGCAGATCCAGGATCGAATAGGCCAGCAGATGTTGAAAATTATCCCATCGATACAGGTATTTCATGATCATGTATTAAAGATAGCAAACAAATTAAACCTGAACTGGAAGGACGTGGAGACGGAAGACAAGGATTTAACCAAGATTGGATATGGAGGAACACAGGCCAAGGAACGTGTCCAGCAGACTGATGTAGACGATCTGCTTTCAAGCCTGGGATTATAAGGACAGCTAAATTTTGTCTTTTGCATCTTCCGGAAAACCGCTTTAAAAGGCAACATAAGATGAAAAATAAAAAGACTTTAATTCGCGAAATAGGATGGTTCATCTGCGGTGTTATAGTTGGACTTTGCATCTCCCTGGTGCTTTATGACATAATCAATGTAGACCTTGATCTTGCTGTTCTGGCAGCAGGCGTTGTCGCAACATTGCTGGCTATCTATGTTGTTCGCATGACTCTGTGGGTATTTAAAAAGGCCATGTGATTCGCCTGATTCCCCGTCAGGTTTTCTGTAAGAGGAGTTTATGAAAAGGGAGACATTTAACATTTTTATTTTAATGTTTTTAGTCGGTTCTTTACTGTTTACTTCATCATGCTCAGACACCGAAGAAGTGACGCAGATTGAAATCAAACGCCTGCAGGCTCACAATGATATACAGAATTTGATGGGAAGATATGCATTCTATCATACGTCAGGCTTGAATTTCATGGCCGCACAGAAACTGTTTGCCACCTATGACGATACTGTCATTGAGATGATGTGGGGCCGTTACACAGGAAAAGACGCTGCCTACCGGGCCTATACAGTCGCCCACAGGATTTATGACCTGCCCGCTATAAAGACCCTGAAGCTTGATGCACCTGAGGTTGATATATCTTCACTTGAAACAGATTCTTCTCAAGGTGTTGTTTCAGAGGGCGTCACCGGAACCCCGGCGGTTAATCCACCATCCGTTAGCACTGCCCCTGCAGATACTGCTACCGGGACCACTCCCGTCAACACCCCTTCTGCCGACACATCTGCCCCGGCGTCCTCCGGCACTGATGAAGCCGGATCTGCTTCTCTGCAATCCTCACCTGTTTCAACAGAAAACAGAGTTTCTCTGAACCTGAATGCCCTTACCACCCCTGTTATTGAGGTGGCAGGGGATTGTGAGACGGCAAGGGCTGTATGGGTCTGCCCTGGCATGGAAGGAATGCAGCCGGTCTGGGTGAAATACGCATGCGACTTCAAGAAACAGGACGGAGAATGGAAGATCTGGCACCTGCATGTCTACGGACTTTTAACTGGACTGGAAGCAAAGGAAACATTCACACCTAATACTGCTGCAAGCAGGGGCGCAGATAAACCGCCTACCACCAACTGGGAATACTCTAATACTACAAAATATATTCCCTATGAACCGGAGCCGCCTCAACCCTATGATACATGGAGCGACACGATCCAGCCGAAGAGCTATGGCGACCCCAATTAGGATCTGAATTCATAAAAGGAGGTATGTCATGGAGAGAAGAGACTTTATTAAAGGTGCGATTGCCGGAGGAGTTGTCAGTGCAAGGATGTTATCAGCTGTAAACAATGCCGTTTCAGCATCGGTGCCTGAAGGCGAAAAGAAAAAGACTGCAAAAAAAGGCCTGGTCATGTATGCGTCCCATACCAACAATACGGTTAAGGTGGCTGAACGCTTCAGGATCACCCTTGAAAAGAACGGCTGGCAATGCGATATTGCCAAGATTTCAAAGGACGATGATCCGACGGCCTTCCCTTACAAGATCAAGGATTATGACCTTGTATGCGCCGGCTCAGGCATTAACCTGCATCAGCCATATTCCGAACTCATAGCCGTTATAAGGATACCTAGGTACGGTTATGACCCATTGAAGGCGACCCAGCCGGTTCCCGTCTCGCAATCCGCAGGCGATAAAACAGATAAGACAGGTTCCAGCGGCAAAAGCGCGCCTGTCCACGGTAAAATAGTCTTCACCCCTGAATCAAAAAAGTGCATAGCCTTTGCCACCTATGGCGGATTGGAATTCGGTCCCATGGAGGTCCAGCCGGCCCTTGACTGGATTAACCTTGAGATGGCTCATCTGGGCATAAAGCCTGTAGGCAGTTTCTGTTGTCCCGGCAAGTTTCTGCCCTTCGATGTCCAGGGCGGATACTATAATGACCTGACAACCAGACCTAATGAGAAAGACCTTATGCGCGCCGAACTTTTTATAGAACAGATACTGGAGGACATAGCAGACAGACCAGCTGCAACAACCTGAAAATTGTGATGCATCTTTGATTCTTTTTTCTTGCAAATCAATTTGCATCAGGGTTATTTTGTCTGTCCTTATAAATGGTTAAATAAAACCATTCAATTTTTCAATTACACTATAACTATTAACCTGTACTGATTTTTTCATTGCCATTTTAAAATCTGATTGGAGGAATCATTGATGCTTGAAGTTTGTGATTTTTTAAAAAAATGCGGCCACTATTTTATCGCAACAGTTGACGGAGACCAGCCCAGGGTGCGCCCCTTTGGAACAGCTCTGATCTTTGAGGACAGGCTCTATATTCAGACTGGAAGAGTTAAGGATGTCTCAAAACAGATCAGCAAGAACCCCAAGATAGAGATATGCGGTTTTTTAAACACTGATCATAAATGGGTTCGCATTGAGGCTGTTGCAGTTGAGGATGACAGGTCCATTGCGCGGCAGCAGATGCTGGATGCCTATCCCCAGTTGAAACCCATGTATTCAGCGGATGACGGCAACACACAGGTGTTTTATCTAAAAGATGCAACTGCCACATTTTATACCTTCGGGGGTAAACCTAAAACAGTCAGATTTTAATCCGTCAGTGTGTTCCAATGCCAGTGATTATGATGCAAATATCCGTTCTTTCAAAAACATGTACACGATGAGCAATTGCATCTGTGCTTTTATTCATTATCATTGCAGGATGCCCCAGGCCACAGGATAAAATCTTCACAATAGGCATCATAAAATCGAGCCAAAAGCTCAGGGTAATTCAAGGGTTCAAGGAAGGAATGACGGAACGTGGTTATATCGAAGGCCGTAATATTAAATATATTTTCAGGGAGATAGACGAGAAAAATGAACAGGATGTGAATGAGGGGATCAAGGAGTTCTTCGCTCAGGATGTTGATATTCTCGTTGGAGAAACAGGCTCAGCATGTTTGCGAGGACATAAGCTTATAAAAGGGACGGCAACATCTCTCCTATTCCTGGGTGAGGCGCGTCCGGTGGAGGCAGGGCTTGTGAAGAGCCTTACCCATCCTGGCGGAAATATAACAGGGGTCAGAACGCCGGACACTATACCGAAGGCCCTGGAATGCATGAAATTGAGTATCCCTTCCCTAAATAATATCTATGTCCCTTATAATCCCTATGATAAAATCTCTGTTACGGAACCGGAGAACATGGAACAGGCAGCCAGCCACCTGGGGCATTAAACTGATCCTGAGTGAAGGACATTCTCTTGATGAGGTCCTCAAGACAATAAACACGTCGACCGGAAATATCGATGCCATCTTCCTGATGCCTTCACCGACATTTAATCCGGCATGCAGTGAAATAGTCCGAGCGGCCGTCAGTAAAGGTCTCCCAACAGGCGCGCCCCTGCTCCTTGATGAATCTATCTTGATCAGTTTCTATAGTGATTCATTTGACCTTGGAAAACAGGCAGCGGGGCTTGCGAAACAGATAAATCTGGGGATCAAGGCATCAGATCTCCCTGTTGAGACAGGAGAAGTGAAATTAATTATTAACCTCAAGACTGCAAAAACAATCGGCGTCACGATACCGGATAAGATACTGGACCAGGCAGCAACTATCATTCGATAAGAACATTAATTAAACATGTGGTTATTTATTATGTCAATTCTTGAGATTACCTTTCTTGCAATTTTGGCGGTTATTGTTGTCCTGTGGTTATACCGTAAGCTCTCCACAGGAAAATATATAAAAACAACAGGTGAGATAATTGATGTCAGGAACATGATTCCATTGGTTGATAAAAGGCAGATTAATTCCGGCAAAAAATATATCTACACAGAGTGTAAATACCAGGGTGACGCATATGTTACCGTCAGGTTCATAAGCAGAGAGGGTGAAGAACTTACAAGGAGATACAATTCATCGGAACCTTTTTATCTGAAAATAAATGAACACAAACGGAGCGTTCCCCAATATACCTCCTTTTTCCCGGAATGGCAGATGAGCAGGAGAATAAAGATATTCTATGATCCTGCAGACACATTGGATATATACGTGGGCAAGGCGCCCAGACACAGGCGATAGCAGTAAAGACTATTCCCACTCTATTGTGCTTGGCGGCTTTGAGGATATGTCATATACGACGCGGTTTACGCCCCTTACATTGTTTATTATCCTGTTTGAGATTGCCCCCATTACATCATAGGGTATCTTTGACCAGTCCGCTGTCATGGCGTCAAGGCTGTCAACCACGCGCACTGCGATCACATTTTCATAGGTCCTTTCGTCTCCCATAACGCCCACTGTCTTGACCGGCAACAGGACTGCAAAGGACTGCCATACCTTCTCATACAGATCCGCCTTTCTGATCTCTTCAAGGAGGATGTAATCAGCAGCCCTCAGAATCTCCAGCCTCTCATAGGTGATCTCTCCCAGTATCCTTACTGCGAGACCTGGCCCAGGAAAGGGCTGCCTCATAACCATTTCCCTTGGCAGACCCAGTTCCATGCCCACCTGCCGGACCTCGTCCTTGAACAACTCCCTTAATGGTTCAACCAGTTCAAGGTTCATCTTTTCCGGCAGTCCTCCGACATTGTGATGGCTCTTGATGGTGGCGGAGGGACCTTTGAATGAGACGCTTTCTATCACATCAGGATACAGGGTGCCCTGGGCAAGATATCTTACCCTGCCCAGTTCTTTGGCCTTTTTTTCAAAGACCGAAATAAATTCATGGCCTATAATCTTTCTCTTTTTTTCAGGGTCAGTCACGCCATCCAGCCTTTTAAGGAACAATTCAGAGGCGTCAACCAGGTGGACATCCATCTTGTAATGGTCCCTGAATGTCTCCATGACCTGCTGACTTTCACCTTTTCGCAGGAGACCGTTATCAACGAAGATGCATGAAAGTCTGTCACCGATGGCCTCATTGAGGAGGACGGCTACTACCGATGAATCGACCCCGCCTGAAAGACCGCATATCACCCTGTCATCTCCCAGTTTATCCCTCAATTCCTTTATTGTCTCTTTCGCGAAGGAGGCCATTGTCCAGGATGGTTCGCAACCGCATACCCTGAAAAGAAAGTTTTTAAGGATCTGCTGACCGTTCGGGGTGTGTGCCACCTCCGGATGGAATTGCACACCGAACATCTTTCTGGCCGGATCGGCCATAGCGGCCACAGGGCTGTTTTTACTGTTCGCAAGTATTTTAAAGCCCTCAGGGATCTTATCGATACGGTCTCCGTGGCTCATCCATACAGTCTCTTCATTGGATTTATCAAAGCCGTGGAACAGGCTGCCGTCATCCAGGATATTGATAAGGGCGTTTCCATATTCACGATCCGTTGCCTTTGCCACTATACCGCCCAGTGTACGGCTAAGATACTGCATGCCGTAACATATCCCAAGGATGGGGATGCCCAGTTCCAGTATCCGCTTATCTGCAAAGGGTGCGTCCTTGTCATATATGCTTGAAGGACCGCCTGAGAGGATAATCCCCTCGGCCCCGAAGCCTTTGATCTTTTCAAGGGAAAGATTAAAGGGATGTAGCTCGCAATAGACCTGATTCTCGCGAACCCTCCGCGCTATCAGCTGGGTATACTGGGAACCGAAGTCGAGTATAAGTATCTTATGTTTATAAATGCCGCTGGTCATATTTATTCTACCCTGTAATTAGGCGCCTCTTTGATTATATCCACATCATGGACATGGGCCTCCTTGAGGCCTGCTCCCGTCACCTGCATGAATCTGGGCTTTGTTTTGAGTTCAGAGATATTGGTGCAGCCCAGATAGCCCATGCCTGATCTCAGTCCGCCTATCAATTGGTAGGTCACGGCAGTCAAAGACCCGCGATATGGAACCCTGCCCACAACACCCTCCGGAACCAAGTCCTTTTCGTCCTGGACATTTGCCTGGAAATACCTGTCCTTGCTTCCCTCTTTCATGGCCTCTATGGAGCCCATGCCTCTGTATACCTTGTATGTACGACCTTGATAAAGTATTGTCTCACCCGGGCTTTCTTCTGTGCCTGCAAAGAGACTTCCGATCATAATACAATCTGCCCCACCAGCAATGGCTTTTGTAATGTCTCCGGAATACTTTATCCCTCCGTCACCTATGATAGGCACGCCGTGCTTTGCAGCTTCTTCAGCACAGTTCATAATTGCAGTCATCTGGGGAACCCCAATGCCTGCTACGATCCTAGTTGTACATATGGAACCGGGCCCGACTCCTACTTTAACAGCATCAGCGCCTTCATCAATAAGCGCCTTTGTGCCTTCTGCCGTTGCAACATTGCCTGCGATCAGTTCAATCTTCGGATACTTTGCCTTAAAACGTCTTACGGTCTTAAGGACATTCTCCGAATGGCCGTGGGCCGTATCAACGCAAAGGACATCCACATTGACGTCCACAAGTCTCTCAACCCTTGCGTCCATCTCTGGTCCAACGCTTATGGCCGCGCCGACCCTTAACCGACCCAGAGAGTCTTTGCATGAATGGGGATACTTTTTGATTTTTTCTATATCCTTGATGGTGATAAGCCCCTTCAGCTTTCCGTCGTTATCCACCACGAGAAGTTTTTCGATACGTCTTTCGTGGAGAATTTTCTTTGACTCCTCAAGTGTGATGCCGACCCTTGCCGTTGCAAGATTTTCCTTTGTCATCACGTCACTGATCCTCTGTTCCATATTGGTAGCAAACCTTAAGTCACGGTTCGTGATGATCCCCATGAGGTTGCCGTCCTTTACCACCGGAAGGCCTGATATCTTGTACTTGTTCATAATATCCAGGACTTCTCCAATCTTCTTGTCCGGCTCTATGGTGATGGGGTTGACGATCATCCCGCTCTCGGACTTTTTTACCATCTCCACCTCAAGGGCCTGCCTTTCAATGCTCATATTCTTGTGTATAAAGCCTAGCCCACCCTGCCTTGCCATGGTGATGGCGGTCGCCGATTCGGTGACCGTATCCATGGCGGCGCTTACAAGCGGTATGTTCAGACTGATATTCCTGGAAAGCCTGGTCCTGACATCAACCTGGTCGGGCAGGATGGAGGACCGATCTGGTATCAATATTAAATCATCAAAGGTGTATGCATACTGTATTTCTCTTTTACTCATTATCTTCCTCCATAATATAGGATATTATTATTCCCTCAAGTATATCCGAATAACTTACCGTCATTTCGATAGAATTGAAAAACCGCATTATTCCCGCTACTGCAAGGGCCCCGGCAAGGACAACCTCTGCCCTGCCCTTCTCCATGCCCCTGATCCTCCTCCTTGCTGAAAAAGGCATGTGACTGATGCGATCTATAAATCCGTGTATCTGTGCCTGTCCCAAAACCAGGCCGTTGATCCTTTCAGGTATTATCTCTCTGACCCCAAAACGGTTAATTACCGCGGCAAGGGTTGATGCCGTGCCGCCTGATCCGGTGAGCTTAATATTGTCCAGCCTCTCTTTCTCTCCTGAAAGGCCCGAATCCAGTATCAAAGCTACTTTATTTGAGAGCGCACGGACCCGGTCATCATCCGGAGGATCCGAATCTAGGTATCCCTGCTTCAGGACAAGGGCGCCGATGGGGAGTGATCTTATAATTAAATCCCTTTCATCTCCCCATATAAACTCTGTTGTTGCCCCGCCGAGGTCGAATATGACATGAGAGTCGGAATGCACCTCACCGGACCCATATATTACTCCCCTCCTGGTAAGCAGTGCCTCCCTCTCTCCGGAGATGATCTTGATTTCTATCCCTGCCGTGTCCCTGACCGTATCGAGGAAATATCCTGCGTTTTCTGCTCGTCTTGCCACCCCCGTGGAAACGGCATAAAACCTATCAACGCCCAGCTTCCTTGCCTTTAAAACAAAACCTTTAAGCGCGTCGGACGTCCTCTTAACAGCCTCTTTTGTCAGGTCGCCTTTCTCGTTGCCTTTAAAGCCCTCGGCCAGGTGAGTATATATCCTCTTCCTGTCAAGCGCCTTAAAAACATTTAGGGAGTCCGTATATTCGGCGACCAGCATCCTGGTCGTGTGACTCCCTATGTCAAGGGCTGCGATCCTTTTTCCCCTAAAAGAGGATTCCCACCGATATATTTTATTCTTCATCTAAGTAACACGAAGCATCAGATTGATTTTAAACTTTTTACTTACCAGAGCCGGATATCTTTTTCAAGGGATAAAAAAAGAACCTGAGGATTTACAAAGATTTTAATCATTCGCCTTGACAATAACCTGTTAAATAAATTAGATTTACACACTTGTCAAACGGCGGCATTTTACAAGGTATGACTTCCTGTTAAAACCTTGCATAAGGTAAAGACGTTTTATGCATATTCTTAGCGGGCAATAATTTATATTAAATCTTGGAGGTATTTTTATATGAGCGATGAAAAGAAGGCCGATAGAAAGCAGTTTGCATCCGGCAAGGTATTAAAAAAAATAATGGCAGACCATTTTTACGAATTGGATGAGGCTGCCAGAACAGGGTCCAGGAAGATTGCCTGGTGTACAAGCGTAGGCCCGGCGGAACTTCTGAGGGGCATGGGCTTTCTGGTCTATTTTCCCGAGAACCACGGCGCCATGCTCGGCTCCACAAGGATGTCCTCAGAGCTTATCCCCTATGCCAATGCAATCGGTTATTCGCCGGATATCTGCTCATATCTGACCAGCGATATCGGTTCTTATCTTCAAAAAAAGACCCCCCTTACCGCTGCATATAATATCCAATCGGTCCCTGAACCTGACGTCCTGGTATTCAACACAAACCAGTGCAGGGATGTCAAAGACTGGTTTAACTGGTATGGGGAAGAATTCAAGGCCCCTGTAATGGGCATCCATACCCACAGGGAGCTTGGAAATATAAAAGAATACCAGGTCGGCGATATAGCGAAGCAGATAGAGGACCTTGTCCCGGGACTGGAAAAGGTCAGCGGCAAGAAATTTGATATTGACCAGTTCAAGGAGGTCGTCGAGCTATCAAGAAAGACATCGGAACTCTGGCGTGCCTGCCTTGAGTCCGCTTCTGCCATACCTTCACCCTGGACATTCTTTGACGCCACCATCCACATGGGTCCGGCGGTCGTAGCAAGAGGCACAAAAGAGGCCGTAGAATACTATGAACTCCTCCTGGCGGAACTGAAGGAAAGGATCGCGAACAAGATGGGCGCTATCGAAAATGAGAAGCACCGCATCTACTGGGACGGCATGCCTGTATGGGGGAAATTGCGCGCTCTTTCAGAACAGTTCACATCTTTAAACACATGCGTCGTTGCATCCACATATTGCAACAGCTGGATCTTCGACCAGCTCGATCCCAAATCCCCCTTTGAGAGCATGGGACGCGCCTACCTTGAACTCTTCATCGTAAGGGATGAGGATTACAAAGAGAAATACATGAGGGACTGCTTTGAAAAATACAAGTTCACAGGGATCATATTCCATGACGCAAAGACATGCCCGAACAACTCAAACAACCGGTACGGCCTGCCCGAAAGGTTAAGCAAACACTTCGGGATACCGCATCTCACAATCAATGGTGACCTCAATGACCTGAGATGCTATTCGGAAGAACAGGCAAAGACAAAGATCTAGGCCTTTATCGAACAGCTGGACGAAAGGGCTTAGTTTATTCCCCAAAAAACGAATGTGTATTGTCTCCCCTCAGGGGGAGGCAATAATCTTGCCGAAAATATTTATCAAGATACCAAGTTAGAGATTAAAGATGCCCGACAAAGTAAAAACCATTTATGCAGGCGTGGACGTAGGATCCTCCCGCACAAAGGTTGCCCTCCTCAACTCAGACAAGAAAATGATCGGCCATGCAATCAGGAAATCCGGAACCGATTTCCGGCTGACGGCAGACATATGCCTGGACTCCGCACTGGAGATGGCGGACATCTCATCAGATGATATCCAATATGTAATCTCAACAGGTTATGGCAGAAAAAACGTCTCATTCAGCAATGATACAAAGACGGAGATCGGATGCCATGCAAAGGGGGCATATCATTATTTTCCCGCGGCCATCACCGTCCTTGATATAGGCGGACAGGACAATAAGGTGATAAGGCTGGATGATCAGGGCAGGAGGCTAAATTTCAAGATGAACAGAAAATGCGCCGCTGGTACAGGTGCCTTTCTGGAAGAGATGTCCCTTCGCCTGGATATACCTCTGGAGGACATGGATGACCTGGCCAGGGAATCCACCAGCATAGTGGAGCTAGGAAGCTTCTGCACGGTCTTCTCCGCAACTGAGGTGCTTGAAAAGATAAGACAGGGCAAAAAGGTCCCTGATATTGTAAAAGGCCTCTTCCTTTCAGTCGTAAAAAGGGTCCTGGAGATGGATATCATGTCAGGGAAGATTGTCATGACCGGTGGTGTTGTAGCCCATAATCCCTATCTTGTACAGATGGTCCGTGAGGTCAGCGGCATGGATGTCAGCGTACCGGAATATCCTCAATTGGCAGGCGCAGTAGGGGCAGCCCTTTTCGCCATGGAGGAATCAAAATAGATCTTGTAAGTTAGCGTCAAAAAAAACCTCACAGACCTTATCTAAATTTTTATCCAATTATCACCTGCATTATTTAACCACATTCAACCTAATTGAATCTTACCATTCTTAATTACATCCAATATAAAAATTTTCCAGGCACAATATTTGCAATATGTAAGTTAATTAGAGTCTTTCAAAATAAGACCTGAAAAGGAATGATCGCAGTTATGGAAAACGGGAACGGAACCAGTTTAAAGGATATAATTAAAATCCTTCTCACAGAGATCGAAAAGAATGACCCCTTTTTGAGGGCTCATGCCGATCGAGTTGCAGCGCTTTGTCTGCGTTTCTCAAGGGCGCTGGGATTGAACAAAGAGGAGATTAACAAATTATATCTGGCCGGATTGCTCCATGACATAGGCTTTATCTTCCTCCCTCCTGAAATTGTACTCAAGCGAGGGGACGCCAATGAAGCTGAGCATGATATCATGAAGAGACACCCCCTGATTTCAGAAAAGATAGTTTCAAAATATCCCATGCTATCGGAACTGCTGCCCGCAATACGTCACCACCATGAATGTATTGACGGCAGCGGGTACCCTGACGGCCTTAAGGGGGATGAAATCCCCCTCGGTGCAAAGATACTCTCTCTCGTCAACTGGTTCGACGGCATGACCATAAAGAGGGCACCATTAAAATCTTTAAATGCTAACGAGGCCCTTATGGCGATAATCGAGAAGACAAGGAAAAAATTTCATCAGGGACTCGCCGAAAAATTCGTAGCCTTTATCCGGTCATCATTGCCTGACAGCTCAGGAACAAATCAGCCTGAAAACGCCAATGGGGATGCTGCTGAGGTTAAACGAACAGAGGCGACGCACATATCCAGGGAAATCATCCAGGAGATCATTAACAAATATAAAAAAGATGAGATCGAACTCCCGGTCCTCTCCAGTGTTGTAACTGAAATACAGGAGGCCATGAATAATCCGACAACTACAGTTGATCAGCTTGCAAAGATAATTGAACGGGACGCTGTGATTTCAGTACGCCTTATCTCCATTGCCAACTCGGTAATATACAGGGGCACCAGCAAGGTAATGACGGTAAAGGACGCCATCCCCAGGGTCGGAGTAAAAGAGACACACAGCATAGTTACAACGATCTCAAACAAAAGCATCTATGAGACAAAGGAGAAACAATTTAAGAGCCTTATGGAGAGTCTCTGGCTCCATTCCCTTGCCTCAGGCTATCTTGCAAAGGCCATTTCAAGGGAATTGAGGTTTGGCGAGGTTGAGAAATTTTACTTTATGGGGCTGGTTCATGATATAGGTAAGGTCCTGCTGCTGAAGGCATTCAGTGACATGTATGCAAAAAACAGTTCACTGGATATTGGAGAGATAATGGCGGCTATCCATGAGGCGCATTCCAGTTTCGGGGGGGCCATATTGAGGAAATGGGGTTATTCCGAGACACTTATAAGGGTGCCCCTGCTTCACGAAGGACCTGATTTCCGTCCTGACACAGATCGAGAGATACTTACAATCAACCTTGCAAGCACCATAGCAAATAATATCGGTTATGGACTCAAGGAGGATATCTGTCCTGAGCCTTCAAAGATCAAATCAGCCAGACTCCTGGATGCAGATTTTGGCATGATCGAAGATTTGGGGCAGGAGGTCAAAAACCTTATGAATGAGGTGTCAAACGTCTTCTGATCAAGATCCGCCTTCGATTTTTTCAATCAGCCTGCTTGTCGAATGCCCTTCCACAAAATCAATGCTCCTGACCTCTCCTCCGGCGGCAATAACGATATCGCTTCCTACAATATCCTCCGGTTTCCAGTCTCCACCCTTAACCAGCATATCCGGCATCAGGTACTTAATGACTTCAAAGGGGGTATCCCGGTCAAATATGATTACAGTGTCAACGAATTCAAGGGCGGCAACCATTTCAGCCCGTTCATCCTGGTTAACTACAGGCCTTTCAGGCCCTTTAATCCCCCTGACCGACCTGTCGCTGTTAACAGCCACGATAAGATAATCTCCAAGAGTCCGTGCCTTATAGAGATATCTCGCATGTCCGACATGCAGTATATCAAAACAGCCGTTGGTAAAAACCACCTTTTTCCCCATGGATTTTAAGTGATCGATCTCTTGTTTGGCTTCAGTGAGCGCTTTAATCTTATGACGATAGTCTTCCATTATTTATAAACTCCTCATTGGTTTAGGCAAGATATCACAATTAAAGGATATGGTCCATATCCTGAATAATCTACAGATTGATCCTGGCGCCATTACAGGTAAATATGAAAGGTAATTTAGCCCATAACATGAAAAACAGATCGGCCTTGAACCTGTGAATTATCTTCATGCCGTCCCCTGTCATTGCATACAATCGCCTTTCATTCAAAAGGCGTTTTAATATATCAGAGCCCAGGGCGCCTCTCCTGCCTGCCCCCTCAGCAATCTCAAGGGCTGCAGCAAGATCGATGTCCTCAATAATTGAATTGATCCCTTTTAAAAAATTGATAATCCTGGCTGTTATAAAAAGCGTGTAAAGATCGTCGCGTTCAAACTGATCGGTTACTATCGCCATAGAAGTAGAACGGGCCTTCATTATGTCGCTTTCAGTCATAGCAGGAAGTCCTTCAGCTATAGGAGATCCAGGCGTCAGATAAAAAATGGAAACCCCGATAAGGGCCGGCAGACCTGCAAGAAACGCCATTGTTTCAATCATCTCATCCTGTGTCTCATTCGGAAGCCCCAGGATCTGATATGTGACTATATCAAGACCAAGGCGAGAGGCCGTTTCGACTGTTTCAATATACTTGTTCAGTGTATGAGGACGCTTGCAACTCTTCAGGGTAGCGGCATTTGATGATACAAGGGAGAGGTTAAGGCCGCTGAACCCTGCCCTCTTCATGAGTTCGAGCAACTCCCGATCCAAACTCATGTATGATATGCCGTTCATGGCAACAAGATGGATATCGCCGTTAGGAAAAAGTTCTATCAGGGTCTCCAGCAATCCCTTAAAATAACCCCTGTTATAGGAGAGATTATCATCCTCAAAATCAAACACCCTGTAACCGTCATCGTATCTCTTTTTGATCTCCATGATAATATCATCAACAGGCCTTGTCCTGAAGCCGTCGCCAAATGTCAGATGCACCGAACAGAAAGTACACCTGTGAGGGCATCCCCGGGAGGTCATTATGAAGCATAGGGGACTGCCGTTCAGCCTGTAACGATTCAGATGAAGGTCCGAAAAATCAGGCCATGGAAGATCGTCAGGGTCATATGCCCGCCCAATGGGATTAAGGACAAGTTCGTCCCCCTGCTTGAATCCCAGATTTGGGACATTGCGCAAATCCCCGCCGGATTGCATGCATCCCAGCAATTCCACCAGAGGCCTCTCACCCTCGCCGCGGATTATATAATCCACATTGGGGTCCTTAAGCATCTCGCGTGGCATGGCCGAGACATGGGGACCGCCCATTATAACAGGCACATCGATATGCCCCTTGATTGCCTGTGCGCAGGCAAGGGCCTCCCTGTAATAGGGTGAAAAGAGTGACGATATGCCAACGAGATCAGGTCTCTCCCTGACTACATCCTCTGCGATATCATGAAAAGAGGCCCCGAAATGATAATAATGATGGAACATGGAAAAGGGGCCTTTGTCATGATATTGATAATATTCCCTGAGATAAGAAAACTCCACCGGATAGGGGATCGTCCTCCTCCCCCGGCCCTGATGATAATCCTTTACAATGACTTCCACATCGGGCATGTATTTTTTAACAACCGCCTTTAACATGCAAAGGCCAAGTGGCTGGAGCCGTATATCGGTATCATAAAAATCCCTGATCGGAGGCTGTATAAGGACTATCTTCATATGGCTATATCTTTCGCACAATCGAATTTTGGCCAGTCATCCCCGTTAACGGGGCGATTGAAAAATGTATCTACATTAATAGATAGATTTCCAATATGCAACATATACCAGCCAAAATTCCCACCTTCTACCAGGCTTAATTATCTTGTATCAATATCTAAAATCTGTTAGATGAGATACCCATGTTGACACTAACAATCAAACAGGAAAGGACAGGACCTGTAGCGGGTTGCCATCCGTGGGTCTTTTCAGGGGCCTTCAAGGCCATCCCCGACGGTATCAAACCGGGCATGCCCGTAAATATCCAGAGCGAAAAACGCGAGTTTCTGGCAAAGGGATATTTCAATTCCTATTCACAGATTACCGTCCGTCTCTGGGGCTATGACAGGGATGAGGAAGTCGATGAATCCTTTTTTACCAGGAGGATCGAGCGGGCCTTGGCTATCAGGCAGAGGTTTATTGAAACGCCGGATACAAATGCCTACAGGCTTATCAACGGCGAGAGCGACTTGCTGCCCGGACTTGTTGTGGACAGGTATGCCGATTACCTTGTGGTGCAGTTTCATACAAGGGGGATAGAGGCATGGAAAAAGGAGATAATCGCAGCCCTTGAGCGTGTCATAAACCCCCTAGGCATATTCGAGCGTTCGGACATGGAGGCACGCGGCATTGAGGACCTCGGCAAGACAAAGGGGCTATTAAGCGGGACGATCCCGGACCTTATCACCATAAGGGAAAACGGGCTTAAATTCCTGGTGGATGTCAAGGGCGGACAGAAGACAGGTTTCTTCCTGGATCAGAGGGACAAGCGGAAGGCGCTCATGAAATACGCCGCCAATGCACAGCTCCTGAACACCTTCTGCTACACCGGCGGCTTTTCTGTCTACGCACTGGCCGGAGGCGCGGGGCATGTGGTAAGCATAGATTCCTCGGAACCTGCCCTTGAACTGGCAAAGGAAAATATCAGGATTAACGGTTTTGATCCTGCAAGATGCGAGTTCATATGCGGAGATGTAAAAAACTATCTGAGAAATGAGAAGAGGACCTTTGATGTTATCATCCTGGACCCGCCTGCCTTTATAAAAGACCGCAAGAAAAAGAAAGAAGGTCTCACCGGTTACAGGGGGATAAACGAGGCAGCCCTAAAGATCCTCGCACCTGACGGGATACTGCTGACCTGTTCATGCTCAGCACACCTGAGATTTGATGAATTCCGCTATATCGTATCAGAGGCAGGCTTGAGGTCCGCCAGGGTCCTGACCTTTCTTGAGACCTACACCCACGGCATAGACCATCTCCAACTGGTCCCATTCCTGGAAGGCGAATACCTGAAGTGTTTCTTTATATCTGCGGCGAGCCGCTGAGTAAGATACCACGACAAACACTTCACTATTTATCCTTGCTTAAACCTCCTGGCTGATCGCCATAGCCCAGGCAAAGACGGCCGGCTCTTTTCCCCGCTTCCGTTTTTCCTCTCTCATTCGATGTTGGACATTGAGCGTTGTGTGTTCGACGATTATATTTTTTTGATTTCTGCATTTTCCCTTTCTCCTGACTTCTCACGCTTCACGGTAAAAACCCTTGACACTTAAAAGAAATAGTCCGATTATGCCCAGA
>Ga0153915_10000940_pt1 | contig 26854 bp, 19 predicted proteins | sample Opewatmetagenome_2_FD_107003 | JGI IMG/M metagenome (GOLD analysis project Ga0153915, IMG submission 107003) | Freshwater wetland microbial communities from Ohio, USA - Open water 3 Core 3 Depth 3 metaG | ecosystem: Environmental > Aquatic > Freshwater > Wetlands | place: USA: Ohio, Lake Erie...
ACAGATAGTCCAAGGCGGCCGCTATGTCATAGGAAATGCCGTTCTCTCATTCCTGTTCGTGTTTGCAGTGCTACTCGCAGGGTCTTCTGGGATACTCAATGCACTCCTGATGCCATATTTCGAGGGAGCATTGGGGTTTGGACCTGCCCAGATTGGATTGATACTCAGTGCTGGTGCTGCCACAGGGGCTGCAGCGGCTGTCTATCTAAGTCGTAAAAGCAAAATCGAGAAACCATTGTATCTCATTGCGTTTGCTGGTCTTCTGGCAGGTGTTGGTGTCTTCGCACTGGTCATAGCGTATGATTTCTTGAGCGTGCTGCTTGCTTGGGCAATGATTGGTGCTGTTGATGTGATTCTGAACATACCTCTCAGTGTATTGATGCAGGCGCTCGTAGAAGATAGGTTCCGTGGTCGTGTCTTTTCCCTTCTAAATGTCGTATTCACAGCTGTACAGGTTATTGGAATGGGAATTGGCGGAGTATGGGCCGAAGCAGTTGGCTCGACAGGTCCTCCCTTCATCGGCGCGTCTGTTGTCTTAGTATTCGTTTCCCTTCTGGGCTTTGCAGCTATTGCCAAATTAGAGTTGCACTCCCGACTCGCAAAGAAAGACAACCAATCCGTTGAATCAACCACCGAGCTTCCTCTTGAGGTCTCTGTGTGAATGTCGAGAGACGCCGACGTTGCACCGGCCCTCCCCAAGAATGAGCACTCCGTTCGCCTTAGCTACTGATTGCCACTGTTCTTATGTTGCCTCGGGAACAAGTGGTCTCCGTAGTTGTCGTGTGGCCGGATTATACAATAGACGTCCTTGGGATACAAGGAGTATGACATAGAGGAAATGCCTGAGAAAGATGTCAAACTCAGCACTCTCAATGATATCGTCAAAGATGGCCTTTCCATCTTGAGGAATTCTTGCAAGGAACTTCTCAAGGTCTTCCATGAAGACAGTATCTTCAGTTTCCAGAGCGAAACCATTTGGAAGTCCGCTCATCTTTGGCACTTTGTCTTGAGGTGCCTCACGAGTCATTGCATCTATGAACTGAACGATTCTGTCAAGGGACTCGTTCAGTGAGAGTCGCTCAAGATGGCCTATGACAACTGGCTGTCTCTGGACCAAGAGTCTGGCAATATCCCTCATTGATTTCTCCTTCAAACGAGCAACATAGACCTCTGGAGAAGCAAGAACTCTTGCCAACTCCTGAACACGATTCACCTTCGCCCCCAGAACCTCATTCAACATCTCATCGATGTCAATCCTACTGTCGATTCTTGCCACTAGCTCCTTCAGTTCTCTGTATGAGTCTGTCAATCGCAGTTCAAGTGGATCAATCTCTCCGGAGCGAGCTGCCTGTACTATCTCGTAGACTCTGGCTGCTAGACTCTTCTCTTCCACTCTCCCACCCCTACTGCCCCTTGAACTTCGGACTCTCGATTATTACTGACGGTTCGACGCCATTGGGTGAAACGATTCCCAATATCCTGTCTGCGTGTTTCAGAAGGTGAGTGCTCTTTGCGGGCGTAAGAAGGATGAATTGACTTCTGCGGGATGCGTCATGGAAGAGTCTACTCACAAGTTCGGTGTTCGTGGCATCGAGAAATGTATCGACTTCATCTAATACATAGACCGGAGCAGGATTATATCTTTGAAGGGCTAGAATCAACGAGATGGCGATGAGAGATTTCTCGCCGCCGGACCCTGCACGGATTTCGCCAAAGCCTTCCGCTTTGATTCTCGATTTGAACTCTACACCATAGTCTCCCTCTCTGAGCGCAAGTTCGAAACGAACACTTCCAGGGAATTGAACACTTCCTAGAACTTCATTCACATTCTTCTCAACATTGCGCAAGGTTTCATTCATTCCGTTGTGATACTGCTCTCGTATATCCTTGACAGTAGACTCTGCTTCTCCTAATTCCTCTTGCAGCTCCGTCACTCTCTCAACGAGAGTAGTCAACCGCCCCTTCAGTTGTATTTCGGTGTGCGCCACGCTCTCGGATACATCTTGATAGTCATCCAGGATGTGGCGAAGCTTCACAAGTTCATTCCTTACCTGTTCTAGGGGTTTCACTGCATCTGGTCTTTCTTGTTCATCAAGGTCCCGTTCGAGGTTCTCGAGATCATACTCCATGTTCGTCAATTGTCGCTTGGCCTGAAGGACCTGTATCTTTTGTTCCTTGATGACGAGGTTGAGTTCCACAATCCTCCCGCCTAGAGAACGATTTGTTTCCCTAAGTCGTCCCATTTCCTCAGCAAGCTCACTTTTCTGGTTCCGGGCCCCTTCCTGGCTTGCCCTGAGAACTTCTATCTTCCTAAGGATTCTAGAGGCAGCGCTCTTTGATTCCAGGATTTCCGCACGCAACTCGTCGAGGCTGTTTGTCAGCATGGTGACATTCTCAACAACCCTCTTCAGCTCCTGACGCTTGATCTCTTCATCGCGTTCAGCTGCATTTGCTCGCGCGTCCACTTTGGTAAGGTCTGCCTGGAGCTGTCGGTGCTTGATGCGGAGAGCTGAGTCTTGTCCAATCAATCTGCTTCGTTCAGGAGGCTGGGTGTTGTCCAGTTTTCTAAGTTCCCTCTCTGATTTACCGAGCTCTGCTTGAAGCCCCTTTAGTTCTTCATCGAGCGCAGCGATTCTCTCTTCCTGTACAGGGATAGTTTCAAGTAGACTCCTTCGTCGCTCCCAGCTCCCGCTCCACCGAGTCATCTGACTCAGCAGATCCAGTACTTCTTCTCTCTGACCTGTCAGTTCGTCCAGAGCCATCATGGTGTCGGTGACTCGCTTCTTGGCCAGAGTCAGTTCTTTGTCTGCGCTGGAGAGACGCGACTGGAGGGGCGCAGTTGAAACCATTCCTGATGGCAGAATCTTTGGATTGCTTACAATCTTGTCAGGGTCTGGAATAATGACATGCCCGTCCACGGAGACCCCCCTGAGTCCCTCCTTTGCTGCAAGACGCGTTGCAGATCGAATGTTCTTTGTGAGAACAAAGTCTCCGACAGCTCTTCGTAAGAGTCCCTTGGTCTCATCGTCGATGTTGAGCCTATCCCAGAGCCATCCTTCCACACCGGCCTCGGTCTTCAGTGCTGGGCGTTCACCTTGATCTCCTGAAGGCTTCAGCAGAATCAGTGGAGATGGCGCCTCAGCATTATCCCTGAGCTTCTGGAGTATCTGGAAGTCTGATTCATCTGTGACTATGAAGGCTAGTATCATATTGTCGGGCAGCACTGCCTCAACTGCACAGGCTATGGAATCATCCGCGGTGAAGAGCTCGATAAGCGGACCTGTGACACTCTCCAATTTGTGCTCTGCAATTGCATCCTTCAGTTGCTTGACCGCTTCGGGAATACGTTTGGACGTTTCAGAGAGTCGCACATTGAGCTCATCAATATCCTTCTGGAGTTGGGATACTATACTGCTCTGCCGGAATCGTTCTTCATTCAGAGAAGCAATCTCCCTCTCTAGCTGGCCTTTCTTCTTTGCCAGCTCTTTCTCATCGGATTTCTCCATTGCAGACCATACATGTGACCACTTGCTCTCTATCGACTGAAGTTCTGCTTCTTCTACTTGCATTCTCTCTTTCACACTTCGCAAGAGCAGGTCTTTCCCTTCAATCTCCGCTTGAAGCGCTTTGTATCTCCCATGGGATTCTGCTCTCTTGGTGTTCCAGTCAGCAAAAGCTTCCAATTCATCTCTGAGGTGGTTTCGTTCGTCTTCTATAGTCTGAAGTGACAAACGAAGTTCACGCTGCTTCTCCATGGTGTCTTCTTTAGTAGATGTAATTCGTTCGATATCTTCCTGGAGTTTTTCCTTGTTTCTCGTTTCTGTCTTGATTTCCTTCTCAAGCTGCTTGAATTCACTTACTTGTTTCTGTGAATCCCCCTCGATACGAGCCAGATTATGTTCCTCTTCTTCAATCTTAGCATCGATGCGGCCGAGTTCAATCTGCAGATTCGAGAGCCTTATTTCAACGCTCTCAGTTTCTTGTTCATTACTAGCGATCTCCGATTGAACACGTGTCTGTTCGTCAAGTATCGATACGAGACCTGCCTCCTTCCCGTCAATCTCGGTCTTGACAGAATCGATTTTTCCAGTCAAGTCATCAAGAGATGCCCATAGCAGGTCTTTTTCAAGTAGCTTCTCCTGTTCTTGGAGGGCTCTTTTCTTTTCAAGACGGCTGAGGTCATGCTGAAGCAGTTCAAGCTCTCTCTCTACTGACTTCGATTCTGCAAGAGCTGCTGTCAGTCGCTGTCGACTCTGAACAACCTCGGTTTCTTGGAGTATTATTCTGTCTCGAAGGACATCAAGACCAGTTCCCTCTTCAACGAGCTTTCTCACTTCGTACGGATCCATGTCTCGTACTGCGTTGATTCTCTCCTGAGGGATAAAGACTAGAGGATTGTCCGTATCCAGCCCGAATGACTGAACTATCTGTCTGAGTTCAGCAGCTTTGACTCGTCGACCGTCTACATATGCTCTAGGGATACCATCATGGTCAATCTTCCGTTGGAACTTCCTGTCTTGACCGTTGACCTTGACTATAACTTCGACTTGTGCAGTACTTGCTCCGTGTCTAATGAAATCGCTCCATTTACCGTATCGATTCTCTCGCTGATTTGAGCCCAGTGCGAACTTCAGAGCATGAAAGACGGATGTCTTGCCTGAACCATTAGGCCCAGCTAGGACAGTCAGTCCTCTGTCGAAGACGACTTTTCCCGAGTAGAATGAGAGGAAGTTGTCCAACTTTGCCGATTCAACGTAAGCTCTGATATTGCCCAAATTCAGTTCCCCTGGTTAACGTCCCATAATCCTCTGAAGTCTGTCATTGCTTTTCTTTGCTCTCAGAAGCCTCGTCAGTCTGTCTTCCGGCGTTCCGTTCAGAAGGAACGGATATCTGGAGAGTACCTCGCGGTCTTCGTTGGATAGCGGCATTCCGTCATTCAAGACCTCTATGGCTCTCTGAGTTGCTGAATAGTCTTCTCCCGCCGCCATGAGATAGAGCTGGTCTAGAAAGTCATCAGGATACTCAGTACGCAGAGTTTCTATCTTGTGTTTCGTTGTTCCTCCAGTGCGCCCGATGACTGACTCTAGGTATCTGGGGTTGTTGAGCGGCATGACGCAACTTTTCTCTATCATCTCCTCAATCTTATCTCTGGGGATCTGACCGCCTTCTTCGGTCTCGGTCATGAAAAGACTCACAGCAAGCTGTTTCGTGCTGGAGTAGCCCCAGCCATCAGTCAACTCTGCTACCGCTGTTGGATCTATATTCTCGTGGCCTTTCAATGTCTGTTCAAACAGCCGCACTCGGTCTTCAAGCGTTGTTCCCTCTATGACATAGACTCTATCGAATGTTGAGAGGACATCAGTATCGACATCCTGGGGTCTTGTTGTGGATGCGATGACCAAGACTTCTTCCCCATCCCATCCTGTTCGCGCCAGTTCATCTTGAAGGACTGCAGAGCGTTCACTGCTGGCGGGCGAAACAGACTCCAATTTTTCTACATACATGGCAGCCGGAGAATTCCTCCTCGCGAACTCGAATCCGACTCTCAGTATCTCGGCTCCTCTCTTGACTTCGTTCAGCAGAATGTCCATCCTGAATCGCACCAGTTTGAGGGGTACTTCCTGACTCAGGTATTGGACAAATGCCTCGAAATCTGTCCCCGGGGATCCGATCAGAAGAACTCGGCCGCCAAATTGCAGTCCTGCATCAATGAGCTTCTTCTTCAGACTACCATAGCGATTCATCAACGCGTGATGTTCCATCGCTCTTGTTACCACTGAGTATTGGCTCAACCGTTCTGTAGGCTGTTTCTCTGGTTCTATCAGAGTGATTGCTTCAGCATAGGTTTTCTCTTCGCCCAATCTGCAACCCCGCTTTTTTGGTCCCATGGTTTTCTCATGAACACATATTACATCTTCGGAGGAGGTACATTTCGGCGCCTTTCACAAATAATGACCGTTTCGAAATCCAGAACCTCATTGCTCTCCGGGGGCTTTGTCTGGCAGAATAATTTCTAGAATTGTGAATGGATTCTTAATTCCCTGAGGCAATGATGCAACTGAGATAACGGTGCTACTGCAGCTCTTCAATTCGCGCCCCGTTGGGGATGTTCATAAGCATTATAGACTCAGTGTACCCTAGCCTGTGATGCCATGAGTTCTCCGACATCGAAACTTCAAGAACTGGTTAGAAGCGTCATTACCACGGTAGAGAGCAGAGGTCTCTTTGTGCACTCTACGGATTTGGAGATCAAGTACACCACTACTGGAACGAAGGACAAGACACAGACCACACGAATTCCCCTGATAGTAGGTTCTTGCGTCCTCAATGCACTAGTACCCCGTTCTGCAATGCTGCTCATTGGTGGCCACGGTGGCGGAAAGACGACATTGGTCAAGATACTAGGTCGCATGATGACCGGAAAGAGCCTTGAGGAGATTGAGGATGGTATTCTCAGAGGTCACCCTCAACTTACTGAAGAAAAGATGGTGGCCACGCTACGTCCTGGTCCCCTCATGAAAGAGGGACTAGAGGTTGTTGTATGGCGCTCTTTTATCACGGGTTTCTGGAAAATCATAGATGAAGTGAATCGTCTGACTCCTCACTCTCAGAACATACTGCTCTCTCTTCTCGCTGAAGGTGAGGTCAAGTATTATGATGAAGTCAAGAGATGCGATGAGTACAGCCTGTATGCCACGCTCAATCCTGCTGATTCTGGAACCTTCGATATTGGTCCTCCATTTCTTGATAGATTTGGCTTGGCAGTTCCAATCACCATGCCAACAGTGAGTGACTTGGAACTAATACTTTCCTCTCGTGATGAACGTCTATTCGGTTTTGATGAACTCTGGCAAGTGCCTGCGATCTTGACAGAAGAGAACCTCCTCACAATCTGGAATCTCGCCGACAAGATACCTGTGTCGCCAGAGGCGTCCGAGTACATGCGGTCTCTCGTACGGGAGTTCGGAGCATGTATCAGAGTAGACAAGAGTCAGTCATCGGGCTTGACTGTCGATACTGGCCTCTGCGACGGATGTCATTTCAATACTGCAAAGAGTGTCTGTAACAAGGTGATTGTGCCTCTCAGCGTACGGGCAGCAAAGGATCTGAATCGATATTCAAAGGCCACTGCTTGGCTTGTCGGGTCTCATGAAGTGAGCATAGAGATTGTCAAGTCCTTGGCTCCGCTTGTCTTCTGGCATAGGACCAAGTTTGTGAGGGAAGAGTCCGAGCGGACTCCCTACTATGGTGACCTCTATGCCTTCACTCAACATCTTGTAGAGCTGGCGACTTCTCGTTATGCTCAGAGGGCTCCTGCCATTGAAATCATAGAGCAATTGAAGCATGGGAACGAGTCAAAGGAGTCATTTGAACAGCTGAAGGAGATGGCCAAGAGCGATCTACTTGTGCAACTCGATTACTCAGAGTTCGCCAGAGAGCTCAAGAAACCCCGATATGTGACCACAGTGCAGAAAATAGAACGCGGGATTAAGGATCGGGATATTGAACAACTTACGAAGACACATGATGAACTCATGTACAATACTGACTTTCCAAACAGAAGTGTGCTCTTGAAGCAAGTTTCTGATGCGCTCCACAGGTTGACACTCACCCAGTTTGAGTTGACGTTCGAGCAGTGGCAAGAGCTCTGGACAACTATCGGACTGAGATATCCAAAACTCACTCCAATGCTCAAAGAAACGCTGACTCCGCCGAAGAGAAGAGCTCTCAGAATAGATGGTCTGACTCTAGTGGTCTACGTCACAGGCGACTCTCCAGAGTCTGCTGTCTTCTTGGAGATTTCTGGCGGGACCGAGGCAGTCCGACTCAAAGATGAACTTCAGAAACATATCGAATCATAGGATGCTATAATGATGGATGTGACTGCTAGCAAGCCTTCTGACGAGAATGGGTACGGCTCCGCAGCAGCCAGTGCATGGGCTCTAGCTGTTACTGACTTCTATCATCCTCCACTTCCAGACCCTGAGATTGAGTACATTCCTGGAGTTAGCAGCTTCTTCTACATCGACTCTGGCAACTGGACTGTGCATCTCAATCTAGCTGGAGTCCCTCTGCACATGAGTATCGAAGAGGTCAACTCTTTTCTTAGGTCCATCTGCCAGCACGAGATTCAGCACTATCTTCTGTGTCCATATGATAGCGTGATGAATGGAAGAATGTTCGCAGCTGCACGGAAGCATGTCAATGATGCCGCAGCAATGTTCGTCTGTAATCTCTTTGCGGATTTTGTCGTGGACTCGAGTCTGTTGAGAAGATTTCTGTCTCTCACCCATAGTCGGATCATTTCCTCTATCCATGATTCCGCGATGAGGACTCAGGACCACAGTGATCTCTGGAAACTGATTGTTTCCTCCTATAGAGTAATGTGGGGATTTCCAATTCCGCCTACGGTCGATATAGAGCAGCGCACTTTCGCGGTGGCCAATGAGATAGCGCGCATTGCACGCGCGTCAATCGAACTCGAGCATCGGTGGCCTTCTTCTTGCGAAAAGATTGCAGAGATACTACGTAAGTGGATGCCCGATGACGAGAGCTTGCTTGGTGCCTATTCGGGAGCATCAAATGAAGTTCAACAAGAGGGAGTGGATGGCTCGCGGAGAGTCATTGCTGTCCCATTGGATGTAGATGGGATAATGGGAAGTCCTGTCGAGGTCAGAAATGGCGACTTAGCAAGAAAGTGCTTGGAAGGAAGCAATTCAACAGACCTTGAAGAGGAGATGGAACGGCTTGCTATTGATATTGAACAACTGGACGGTAACATTGAGGACTTGCAGGGCGTCTTCCTAACAGCTGGCATCGGATCGGAGAGGGCTGCCTGGACTCGTTTTTGGTATCGCGCAAAAGCATACGGAGCGATTCGATTTGAAGTAGACTCTTCTAGATTGACTGGGGCGGTTCCATTAGTGCCCGAAGTCTGGAGGCTGGGTGACCCTCTGGAAGAGCTCGATATTGTTCAGTCTCTTCAGGCCTTTCCCGTACTCATTCCGAATCGTTCAACAAGAAAGTGGCAACACTATGTAACAACTGACTCCAAAGTTTCCAGGACCACTCCTGACATGTTGATTGTCATAGACTCATCAGCTTCAATGACCTGGGAAATGCGTCCCACCACGATTTCTGGTGACTACCACACTGCGCTTGTTTCGGCATTTGCTGCGATGGACTTTGCATTTCGGCGAGGCTGCAGAGTAGCTGCAATCAACTTCTCTGATGGTGTGCAAGTTTGTGATTGGACAAGAGAGAGAGTCCCCGTCGAGAGGGTCCTATTGGCATACCAAGGCGGAGGCACCGTTGCACCTGTGAGCAAGATAAGCGAAGTGTGCGGAAGTGCCGAGAAAGAATCCATTGTTCTGCTCATAACCGATGCTGAGGTGTCAAACTGGAAACAGACGGTAGGAGCTGTTGAATCACTTACCAAGAGGGGTCACAAGTTGTTTCTCTTCCACATAGGCACTGGAACTAGCTCCCGCGCCTCTAAGACTCATCAGGCCCTTGAGAAAGCTGGGGCTTCAGTCTATCCTATCAGGTCTGTGAAAGAGCTACCCGGGCTTGTTGTCAAAGAGGTACGCAAAGTGTATCACGAGTAGTTTCATCGAATCGTACTACCCAAACTTTTATCATACACTCAGGAGCGCTGACTACTCGCCTTCTCCATTGTTGCAGGGGCTCCTCGAGGCTATCCGACCATGTACAAGATCGTATCCAAGAAGGTTCTTAATTCCGTCACAAAGATGCTAGTTGTTCGCGCTCCTGAGATTGCCAAGGTGTGTAAGCCGGGCCAGTTTGTGATTGTTCGGGCGAACGAGACGGGTGAACGCATTCCGCTGACGATCGCAGACTTCAATCGTGAGAGAGGTTTAATCACGATTGTATTCCAGGAAGTAGGCAAGAGCACAAAGCTTCTTGGAAGTTTCAAGAGAGGAGAGTATGTTCAGGACCTTGTCGGGCCCCTAGGGAAGCCCTCGCCCACTGACAAGAAGTATGGCACTGTTGTGGCAATCGGAGGCGGATGTGGAAGCGCCATTGTATATCCAGTTGCCCGAGCATTCAAAGAAGCTGGCAACTACCTGATTACGATCAATGGTGCGCGGACCATGGAACTGCTTCTCTATAGGAAACAGATGCGCGAAATAAGCGATGAGTTCTACGTGACCACAGATGATGGCTCCTGTGGAGTGCACGGATTTGTTACGAATGTTCTTGGAGACCTCATTCAGAATGATCGAAAGATCGACCTTGTGTTTGCTGTTGGGCCTGTCCCGATGATGAAGTTCGTGAGCAAGACGACCGAGGCCAAGCAGATACCTACTCTCGTGAGTCTGAACAGTATTATGGTCGACGGTACCGGGATGTGCGGCGCATGTCGCGTGAGCGTGGGTGGGCAGATGAAGTTCGCATGCGTCGACGGCCCCGAGTTTGACGGGCACCAGGTGGACTTTCAGGAACTCATGGGTCGACTCAATGCCTACCGCACATACGAAGCCGAGGCTGACAAGAGATGGATAAATCAGCAAGGAGGCGAAACTTAGTGAGCGAGAAGAACGAGCCAAAAGGTGCAATGAGAGAGCGAAAACCACCGACCAAGAAAGTCATGATGCCTGAGCAGTCTCCAGCGAAGCGGAGGCGGAATTTTGACGAGGTCGCTCTTGGTTACACGATGGAGCAAGCACTAGCAGAGGCTGAGAAGTGCATGCAGTGTAGAAATCCTAAGTGTATGAGTGGTTGCCCAGTTGAAGTTCCCATTCGAGACTTCATCAATCTGGTTCGTGAGAAGAAGTTCATAGAGGCAGCGTCTAGGATCAAGGAGACAAACAGTCTTCCAGCAATCTGTGGTCGTGTCTGTCCCCAAGAGACGCAATGTGAGGCTACCTGTATCTACGGTGTCCGAAACGAACCTATTGCAATTGGGCGCTTAGAGAGGTTTGTTGCTGACTATGCTCGTGCTAGGGGTGAGGACCTCCCCAAGTTGCCATCAAAGCTCGGAAAGAGGGTTGCAGTCATCGGCTCAGGACCAGCAGGGCTGACCTGTGCTGGCGATCTCATAAAATTAGGTTATGATGTCACAATCTTTGAGGCTTTCCACAAGCCTGGTGGAGTCCTCATCTATGGGATTCCTGAATTCAGATTGCCAAAAGAAATCGTCACAGCCGAGGTTGATTTTCTTGAGAGACTCGGGGTTGAAATCAAGTATAATCACGTGATCGGCAAAATAAGAACTGTCAACGAGCTAATGACAGAGGATGGCTATGAAGCAGTCTTCATCGGAAGCGGCGCAGGAGCGCCCAGCTTTATGCCGATCAAAGGGATGAACTTGACCACAGTCTTCTCAGCGAACGAATTCCTTACCCGCGTTAATCTCATGAAAGCATACAAGTTCCCTGAGTATGATACGCCCGTGAAGATAGGGAAGAGGGTTGCAGTCATTGGTGGAGGAAATGTAGCAATGGATTCAGCAAGGACTTCTCTGAGGCTGGGTGCTAGTGAAGTGACAGTTGTCTACAGAAGATCACGCGAAGAACTGCCCGCCAGAGCAGAGGAGGTACATCACGCAGAGGAGGAGGGCATTCGTTTTCAATTCCTCGTGAATCCCACTGAAGTCCTCGGTGATGAGTCTGGGAACGTCATCGGGATGCAATGTATCCGCATGGAGCTCGGAGAGCCGGATGAATCCGGTAGAAAGCGACCTGTGGCCATCAAGAATTCCGAGTTCGTTATGGATCTTGATACTGTCATTGTTGCGATTGGCAATTCGCCCAATCCGATCATTCCCAACTCAACACAAGGACTCGAGGTCTCTAAATGGGGCACTATCATCATCAATGAAGAGACAGGTATGACTTCGCTCCGTGGTGTCTTTGCTGGTGGTGATATTGTGACAGGAGCTGCCACAGTCATCAACGCGATGGGCCAGGGCAAATGTGCCGCAAGAGGCATTCATGCCTATCTTACGAAAAAGGCGGCCGAGTGAGATTGCCGAACGCGCTACGGTTCAATCACGCTGGGGATGCAATGGATGGTTGTTTCACAGGAATTGCAGTACGACAAAGCTGATGCGAGTCCGGCGAAACCATTCAGAGTGTACTCGGAGAGAATCTTGCTCTTTAAGAAATGATTGATATAGTGAGTCGGATTATGCATTGGCTGGAGTCCAGTGAGTGTGATTGCAGATGGACGGGAATTCCATAACAACGGATGAGATGCGCGCTCTTGAGATGAATGCAAAGTATCTCGGTGTTTCACACAGTGTTCTAATGCAAATTGCCGGCAGAGAGGTTGCTCGCGTCATCATTGACAATGAGAGTGTGGGTGGAAAATCTGTTGTTATCCTGTGTGGTCTTGGCGGGAATGGCGGAGATGGCATTGTAGCTGCAAGATACCTAGATGAAGCCGGTGCGAGAGTTGAGGTATACCTACTGGGACATGAGAAGACCATCTCGAATCCGGATACAATGACGAACTGGAACACTCTCAAAAACCTCCTGCGAATCTTTACATCCTCTCTCCAAACAGAATCTGCGGTCAGATCATGCAGAGCCATCGGTCGTGCTGATATCCTCATTGATGGACTGATGGGATTCGGTCTTCACTCTGAACTCAGGGAACCTCTACTCACTGCGGTAAGAATGATAAACAGGTCCAAAGCAATCAAGTATTCAATCGACGTACCGAGCGGCATAGATTCTGATACGGGAGCAGTTCACGGAGATGCGGTCAAGGCAGACCATACCATCGCGCTCCATGCATCCAAGATTGGAACTCTGAAGGCTCCCGCATATGTAGGAAAGACACATGTTGTCACAATTGGAATACCGCGAGAGGCTGCAGACATCTGTGGACCCGGTGACTTATCGTACTACAACCGGCCCCGAGAATCCTCCGCAAAGAAGGGTGACTTTGGCAGGATATTGGTCATTGGCGGAAGTGATGTCTTCTCAGGCGCTCCTGCGCTTGCAGGGATGGCTGCCCTACGTTCCGGTTCGGATTTAGTCACTGTTCTTGCACCTGATCCTGTTGTCCCAGCAATTAGGGAATATAGCCCTAATCTGATGGTCAAGAATCTGGGTGCTCAAATTCTGGTCCCTGAAGTCGTTGATGCGGTTCTCAAGGTTTCAGAGAGTAATGATGTTGTTGCATTCGGACCCGGACTTGGACTTGACTCCAAAACAAAAGAGGCTGCTGTGTGTCTCATTCAGCAGTTCATAGATCGTGGGATACCGCTCGTCCTTGACGCTGACGGATTGAAAGCGATAGCATCATCAGGAATGAGATTCAACCCGGATATTACCGTATTCACTCCGCACTGGGGGGAGCTCTCAGTCATCATGGAGAGCAAATTGGGTAAGGCTGGGAACTTGCAGAATCGAACAGAACAAGCTGTCAAGGCGGCAAAGCTCTACGATGCTGTGATATTACTGAAAGGGCCAATAGATGTGATTACGCATCCTACTGGCCGCATCAAGTGGAATCGAACTGGCGTTCCTGCAATGACAGTTGGGGGCACTGGAGACGTTCTGACGGGCATCGTTGCTTCCCTCCTATCTCGAAATGGCGGAGCATTCAGAGCAGCAGCAGCCAGCGCCTTTGTGTCTGGTCTTGCCGGAGAGATGGCTGCGGGGGATCTCGGCGATCACATAGTTGCAACAGACTGTATCGAACGGATACCTCATGTCTTTGCTACATTATAGGACAAGTCATCCACGCTACTGAATCACTGGCATCTTGTCAAGCAGTTTTCGTGCCAGTTTCTTGTTCGCTATATTGACAGGTATCCAGACGATTCCAACATCTGGCTGACCATAGAGAACCACAGAGCCTTGGGGAGCTAGGAGCACAGCTGGAAAACCCAAAAGATCCTCTTCGCCATCCACTGAGACTAACGTAGGCTGATCCTGGTGAATTGCTGTGGCAATTGTGGACCATGCCTCCGGATAAATGGTTGCAGCAGGATTGTAAATGAGGAATTCGGTGCTCGCTGAAAATTCCTTGTCATAGACTCCCCTCTTCGTTGTTCCATCAACAATCATGATATGTGGAGTGTATCCTTCGCCAAGTATGGTGGCGGTCGTTACGTCTCCCACCGTTATGACCCTAGAGGGCGATTCAACCCTAATTCTCTCCACAACTCGCTTCTCTGGTGCACCATCTTTAACTTTGAAGACATCTCCCTTCGGAGATTTCAAGCCCTCCCTCCCATCTAATTGAAGAAGCCGTGGAGGCTCGTCAATGACCCTGAGACGCCTTCCTCTCCTGTCGATCTGTCCGAGACGAATCCTCGCTGATGTGATCTTGTCTCCGTCATCCGCGCGGACTGGTTTCAGGAACTCCTGGACGTCTTCAAGCCCGAGAATCTGTTTCCTCTTGCTTAGTGCGCCTGATTGTATCTCTGTGCAGCAGGGACCTTCGTACATCATGAACGTGACTTTCTCCTTGTATTCGAGTAGATCCCTTCTCTTTGCCAGAGCCTTGACTTCAACGATGTCATCGAGCTTACTCCTCACGAGGTATTCCTTTAGCCTGGCAACTCTGGTTTCCAGAGGCTGAATGAGGCTCTCCAATTGGAGCCCTTTGCCCATGAGTTCACCGCCGGTGACTCCTGCGATAGGCTCCGGCATCTCAACAAGCCTATCTATCATCACCTCGTGTCCAAGATGCAGGCGGTCAAAGAGGTTCAGCGCAAAGGTCACCATTGGTTTCTCGCCATTTCCATCATATTTGAAACACTTAATATCTTGTTTTATTCTCAATTCACATGTCAGGGGACGTTCACATCGTGAAGATTCAGGCTGTCGCAGATGTTCACAGTCCGAGATTCTTGAGCGAGTTCAAGCAATCTCTGAGCACTCTCCAGCCACCTGACCTGTTTCTCTTTGCTGGTGATATGGTCAGTCGCGGCAAGTCCGATGAATACAATACGATACTGGATGCGATTGAACAACATATGGGCTCAGGGTTTCCAGTGGTTGGATGCTTTGGAAATGAAGAATACAATGAAGTTCGAAAAGAGATAATATCTGCGACTGGCAACAGATTGATTCTTCTTGATGAGAAATCGACCATTATTGAGTCAAATGGTCTCCGAATCGGGATTGTTGGTACACAAGGTTCCCTAGACAAAGCAACAAGGTGGCAGAAACGGAACATTCCGAGCATAAAGGGCGTGTTCGAGAGGCGCGCTAAGCGTGCGGCATCGTTGCTGAAGAAGCTCGATGGCAAGACGGACAAACGCATCCTGCTGCTGCATTATAGCCCCTGTCTAGAGACCTGTGAGGGTGATGACCCGAGAGATTTCTCTTGGCTTGGAAGCAGGAAGTTCTACAAAGTCATCTTGCGCCACTGTCCGGACCTCGTGATTCACGGACATGTTCACACTTCGACAAAGCATAAAGCTATGATAGGAACCACACTTGTCCACAATGTTGCCCTGCCTGCCGTTCATGGTATCACGGAACTCAATTTGTGGTAGCTGCTTTCTCTTCATGTCCGGTGACTCTCATTGTCGGTTCGAACTTGTATCCATAGACAATGATTCCACCTGGACCGAACTCCTTGATCCTGCGGAAGCAGACACGGACCCTCATACCAATCTTCACATCCTCTTTGTCCACGTTCACAATCTGTGCTGTGAGTCGAGCACCCTCATCGAGGTCAACTTGTGCGATTACATAGGGCATCTGCCGCTTGAAGTCCTCAGGAGCTTGATGCACCACAGCAAATGTGTATATGGTGCCCAGCCCTTTGAATGTGAAGGGCTCGAGTTTCCCTTTTCTTCGACATTGTGGGCACACGAGGCGCGGCGGAAAATAATGGGTTCCACATGTTTCACACTTATTTCCCTGAAGTTTATAGATTGACTTGATCCGTCGCCAAACTTGCGCTACACCTCTCTCTGCCATTTCGATCATCTCCCAAGAACATGAACTATTGATGTGGCTCCTGTACCACCTATGTTGACAGCGAGTGCCTTCTCTGCTCCATCAACTTGACGCTTGTCTGCATCACCTCGAAGCTGTAATACTAGCTCCACAATCTGTGCCACACCTGTTGCCCCCACTGGGTGACCTCGGGCTTTGAGTCCGCCTGAGGTATTGACAGGGAACTTTCCACCGATCTCGGTAATGCCTTCTTCTAGAGCTTTGCCGCCCTCTCCCTTCTTTGCAATTCCGACATCTTCAGTAAGTATTATCTCTCCAATCGAGAAGCTATCATGGAGTTCAAGAACATCAATATCCTTGAGTTCAAGATTCGCCTGCTTGAGTGCGCATCTGGTTGAAGTGACCACTGAACTCATGGTAGTTATTGACTTTCTATCATGCAGGGCTAATGTATCACTCCTCTGATCTGATGCCTCGATGATTACAGGTGTGTCGGTGTATTTCTTTGCAAGGTCCTCTCTACACACCACAAGACCCGCGGCTCCGTCAGTCACAGGGGATGAATGGAGGACCCTGAGCGGTTCTGCCAGCATGGCAGAGCTCATCACGACATCTAGTGGAACAGGGCTCTGAAACTGTGCAAATGGATTATGTGCTGCATTTGCATGGTTCTTCACAACGGGCAAAGCAAGATGCTCTTCAGTCGTGCCATAATCATGCATATGCCTTCGAGCCATGAATGCATAGAGTGCAGGGAAAGTGCCTCCGAACGTTCCCTCCCATTCCCAGTCGCTTGCCACAGAGATGGTGTTCATGGCCTCACTCTGGCTCACATCACTCATCTTTTCGCATCCTAGTACGACCATGAGATCATGTTCACCTGACTTAATTGCCATGTACGCTTGTCTTACTGCTGCGCCGCCACTGGCGCATGCTGCCTCGACACTATATGCTGGAATGTCGCCAAGTCCTGCCATGTCAACTGCAAGCGCACCAAGATGCTCCTGTCCTGTGAACCGGCCCGCGCTCATATTTCCAATAACCATGCCATCTATATCTGCACCCGAGATTCCCGCATCCCATATGGCGTACATTCCCGCTTCATAGGCAATGTCCATGAGATTCTTATCCCACAGTTCGCCAAACTTGTTAATTCCGACACCTATTATCGCAACTCTATTGTTCATTGTGAAACCTCCTCACGCAAGTGCCTTAATTTTTCGTCTATACTTTGCATAAGTTGCGTAGTCTACGTACGTCTTTCGTTTGATGTAGTCATCAACCGTGGGAACTTCTCCGCGGCATTCCTCAATAGCATCTTCCACCGTGATGGAAAAGGCATCACTTCCTGCTCCTGAGCCGTATGCCACCATGAATATCTTGGAACCTGGTTTCGCGATATCCAATACTCTTGCCAGCCCGATCATTGCCGAGCCTGAGTATGTATTTCCAATTTGTCGGACAACAAGGCTGTCCTCCAGCTTTTCCTTGGGGACACCAATTTGCTTGCCCATAGCTATTGGGAACTTGCCGTTGGGCATATGAAATACGAAGTAGTCATAATCATCGACAGTTGTCTTTGTCTTCTTGAACAACAACGCTGCACCTTCACCAACGTGCCGGAAATAGGCTGGTTCACCAGTGAATCTTGCACCATGGCTCGGATAGTCCTCACCTTCACGTCTCCAGAAGTCGGGGGTGTCACTTGTGAAAGAAACTGTGTCCTCTATTGTGGCAAGAGGCTTCTTGGAACCAATCAGATAGGCTGCGCCACCCGCTGCGGCAGAATATTCGAGTGCATCACCCGGCCTTCCCTGCGCAGTATCCGCTCCAATGGCAAGCCCTATCTTGATCATCTTAGAAGAAACAAGTCCCATGGCAGCCTGCAATGCAGCAGTTCCTGCCTTGCAGGCAAACTCGAAATCTGCACACGTTATATTATGCGAACAACCAATGGCTTCAGAAACAATTGTGCCTGTAGGCTTCACTGCATACGGGTGAGACTCAGAACCTATGTAGACTGCCCCTATATCGACCGGATTGATTCCTGCCATCTTGATTGCATTGCGCGCAGCCTCCACTGAGATGGTAGCCACATCCTCATCAGGACCGGGAAGCGATTTCTCAAACACTCCTAGATTCTGACCAATCTTTGACCCGTCCTCACCCCACACTTCAGCAATATCTGAGGTCTTTATGCGGTACCGTGGGACATAGACTCCATAACCAACAATGCCAACCATTGCAATTCTCTCCATGCATAACAAATCGGTGAACGTCGAATTGCGTTGCGTAGCTGATTTAACGGTCGGTTTGCCGCGTTCTTATGAACGTTGTGTTATTACGCACACTAAGGAAACGGCTATCACCGATTATCTTTTGTGACTTTCGGACGTTGCCGACACATCAATTCAAGTTCCTCCTATATATCACTAACGAATGAACAACGACTGTTGCAGATACGGAGTTCGAAAAGCGTCGATGAATGCTGTATGAAGTAAGCCTATAGCGACAAGAGTCTGGCAATTCTTGGTGTCATGAATGTCGGAAATTCTAAAATGAGAAGAGCATCTGCAGGATTACAGTCACTGCATCAAAAGCAGTGGCAGGATTGCTTTTGGCACTCGGTTTCTCTACCAATCACGTTGTCCTCATAGATGGAAAAGGTGTTCCGCTTACATTTGAGCTTCGGGAGAATGACAATGTGCAATTCTCCCGCTAATCGGGGGCGGTTGATATTCCCAGCCGCTGTTGCAGGCGTCGTGTCGGCTCTAGGTCTACTTCTAAATCGCTCTTATTGGTGACATTAGGTATTCCAAGACGCATTGCGATTGTGTCAAGCACTCTCTGGACCACATTCGAAGCTTCCCTTTTGTTGAGTTTCACCGATGCTTCGAGCCGCTGAATGATCGATGTCGAGAGAAGCTTCGCGGCTCCAGAACTGAATTGCGCTGCTCGTTTTCGTTTCACAGCAATGTCATGTGGAAGCCCCAGGTTCTCTGCTAGTTCCCTGAAGATTATCTTTCGCGAAGGAGTAACTAAGGGATTCACCTTGAGCGAAGCAGGTAATGACATGGCAGTTCTGACAAAGGGAGGATACAAATACGGAAAGAAGACATCAACTCCGGCTGCTGCAATTGCACGGGCATCCCTCTGTATGTTTGTTTCATGGGTTATTGAGACCTCATTCCAGAGCGTCCTTTCGACAGCGCTGTCGCCCTCTTTTTTCATTAGGATTTCATGTCGCTCATATCCTGCGAAGAGCTCGTCGGGTCCCTGGCCGGAAACCATCATGTTGTATCCTCTCCTCTTTGCTTCTCGTGCTGCAAAGAAGAGTGGCAAGGCGATTTCCACTTGCATCCGATTGCTTGTTTCTATTGAATGAATAACCTCGGGGAGTGCTTCCCACAAGGAGGCTGCATCGACTTCAACTACTATGCTCTTGGTCGCCATCAATTCAGCTGATTTGACCGCTGCTTCTTCGTCGTGAGAGCCTTTGCATGCTGCCGTTACAAGAAGTGTATCTCTGCAATTCATCTTTGTCAGTAAGGCTGCAAGTGCACTGTCAACTCCCCCCGAGAAGAGTACTGCGCACTTGTTTGCTCTCTTCAGATTCCTGAAGGATGCATTGAGTGTCTTCTGCAACTCTTCAATTGCTGTGAATCGCTCGACGGCTCTGTCGATCGCTGGCATCTGAAGTCCTCTCAAATGCGTGATGTCGAGTCTTCCTTCCCATGTAAACGACAATACATCCCCAGGGTCCAATATTCCGCTCTTTTCTTGAGCTATTGCCCAGATGCATTTCTTTTCAGAAGCAAAAGCAATACCATGGTCCAGGCGAACATAGTAGAGCCCACGAGTCCCATCAAGTGACCTGCGTATCCGAAGTCCGCTTGCATCAATACGTAATGAGATAGTATTGAAGACATCGGGGTTTTGAAAAGGGTCTCTGCCCTCTCGCTCATCAAAGAGAGGAAATGAGTCAACAACTAGCAGATGATCTTGCGTTGAGTCAATCAATGCTGCATTCTGCTCATATGCTCGCACTGAGATGAGTGCCCTGCTAGATGAGTTCTTCCCATAAAGGGTCCGATGAAGTAACTCATTCCCTCGATGTTGGAGTGCTTTTGACATGCGACAGATGGCAGATTCAGCATCACTGAGCGGCTCAATTAGGACGATGCCCGCAATACCTGACATATAGACCAATAGTCCTCTCATTATTCATGAGGCATGAGATATCCCGAACTGTGTGAGCAGACCAAGCGGCCTTAGCTTGTTGCAACTTTCTCCAGTTCAACCTGCTTGACGCCAGTAATCGTCTTTAGACGTTTATCAAGCACACTTATTTCCACATTCAGTTGTTTGGGTGTGAAATAGCATTCATAGAAGCACTGGTCAGCGGCTTGGCAGATTCCGCTTGTGAAGAGAATATCCTCGAGTCCTACCTCCATGAATACCATCGTGAGTTCTTCAAGGAAGCTCTTGCTCAACTTATCGATTACTAGCCTGAGATACATTACCTTGTCACTATCGACTGGATACATTTTTACATTGCCATCTTTTAAAACAAGAATGGTCAAGCCATATGATTGTCCTATTCTCTCCACGAATTCTGCAGGAAGTGTGATTGTATTACCCTTCACGATTTTCAGAACTCTTGCCTGAGTCATATCACCCTTACTCAAATGCATCTGCCTCCGGACAGTCATGAAGTCATGCTGCTATACTGATTATATCTCTTGTGGGAGAAGCCGTAATCTATCGTGCTCCACCGAACCACCTACGAATTCGTGCTAGGGCTTCTCTCTCTGGTTTTTCTACGACTCGCAAGTTCCACTTAGTCTTCGCATCGCCGACATACTCCAGAAACGCCACCTCGCCTTCTGACCTAATCCTCTCCATCTCCTGGAGCTTGCCGTTCAGCCATGCCTTTCTTGATACGGGCATTCTTGCGGTGGCTAGATCAAAGAGTGCTGGATGAAGGTCGAAAATCAGAGCTCTCTCTTTCATGTAGTCCATGACACCATCTTGAAGCGTGGAGCTGATCTTTTCTCTGTCAGTGAAGAAGGATGCGGCGACTGACATATTTGGATACTTTTCTGGAATGTTCAGTGCGAACTTGAAGGACCTGCTAAACTTCGATAGGTGCGTGGCTGCGTCCAAGAAGAGGATGGTTTCAGGTTTGCCCTCGAATTCAACGTCAGACATCTCAATGTTGACTCGAGCAAGCTCTTCTTCGTGATCAATTACAGTCTGGACGAGCTGGTCAGTCACTGGAGGAAGGTCTTCCGCTGCTATTCCATCCACCGATTCATATATGAGCTGGCCGTTACTGACATCATCGCTTTTTGATTTGTCCTTCTTCTTCTCGTCTTTTTTCTTAGGGCGCCTCTGAGGGGGAACATACCCAATCTCTTCAACGAGCTGCTTCAGAACCAACGGTAGGAACAAATCATAGAGAGTGCCCCTCGTTTCAAGTATCAGGAGGACTGGCTCGAAAGAGGCAATCGCTTCAATGACTCCGGAGCTATAGTCTGGAGAGTCATCAAAGAACTTCCTGAGTTTCTCCTCAGAATAACCTCTTTTTACCCGCTCAGTCCATTCTTGATAAACATCCCTCATCTCTTGTTTTCTTCTGTCCTTAACAAGAGACATGAACTTTCCAAGATACTTCACGCCACGTGTGACAGCAGTTGTTGGACTTACAAAGACGGTCATGAGGCCAACCGCCTCTCCGGCATAGCTACTGGCCTCCGCGTCACGTATCTTTCCCATGACCTCATCAGTGAGGGAGGGTGGTCCCAGTTTCTCTTCTAGGACTTCAATCATTCCTGCGAAATCCTCGAATGCTGCGTCAGCTGGTGCCACTTCTTCTCCCACAAGAGATGCATCCGACAGGACTTCTGCGAAGGCATTGGGTCGCTTAATCAGCCATTGCAGGGGTATTTTCAGAGGTGTGTAGACATGCAGCCATTCTCTATCTGATTCCTTGGGACCGAAGTAATACTTTCGAGACTCTGGGAATAGGCCTTGAAAGAGCTCCATGAACTGATCGAAACCCTGTTTCGTACTCAGGCCCATCTCCGCCTTCTCCATGGCGTCAACAACAAAAAGCAGACCTGACTCCTTCTTCTTGGCTATTCTTGCCATAGTGAGCATGACTTGCTTGGGCGAGAGGTAAAGGAGACTGCTCTCTGCATATGGTTCATCGTAGAAGGAGAAGAGGCCAAGACGTCTCCAACTCTTCTTTAACAAACTACTGTTGGCAAGGTGGGAGAACCACTCATACCCACGTTTGTATCTTGGAATTGACTCCTCATAAGGTTCGGAATGTGCCATAGATTACACCAAGTATATGGGCCTATGATGGCTCTGAAACTCGATTGCCATGGAGGAGAGATAAAGATTTGTCTCTCTCAGTCCCACCTGAGACTCACAACAGCAAGCACCAGCGCCACCACAATAATGCCTCCAACGACAAAGAACCTCCAGTCCAGAATGAAACCACTTGGAACGTTTGGATCTTGTGATGACGCAAGAATATTATCCGCATCGCCAACTATGTTCAGGAGTTCGCATGCCTGTCCCGCATACACCAATGAACCTACTTCTTCGCCTGGGACGTAACCCCACGAACCGTCGACTGCTTGGCAGTTGAGGATAAAGTCCGATACTGCAGATTCGTTCACTGATGCGAAGGCACCTGTCAGCTCCAATGCTTTGAGAGCATAGTAGGTGCTTACGAGGTTGGCATCTGCAGTACCATTTCCCTCTTCGAAGCCGCCAGTGAAATCAGGACTATCTGCTTCCAGCATCTGCCGTTCTAGAATCCAGCTATTTGCTGCCTGAAGGCCAGGGATTGATAGGACATTTTGAAAGTAGTTAAGTGCCATGATTCCGGCTGCAGTTGCGGTCAAGCTAGATGTATACGATTCAGGGCTGAGCTTGAAGGCATCGCCCTGACGACACTCATCAATCCATGCAATGGTTGCTGTTTCATTAACCAACCAATCCCATGCATTCAATGATGAGTTGTATTCATCTAGCAAGTCGAGTATAGCCAGTGCCTGATAAGTTGACACGATATCGGTAGTTATGTTTGGTTTGCTGGAGAAGCCGCCATTGGCTGACTGAGTTCTGTTGACATAGATGAGAAGCGAAGTAGTATTGATGTCAATTGCATTGATACCCGGGTAGTCTGATTGAGCCTTCAGTTTCTGATGAAGTATCATGCCCATGTATGTCATCTCCACAGTCACCGGGCCAAGAAGGTATTCACTGAATCCACCGTATCTCTCGCGATCCAGTTCACTATCTGCTCTGTTTGATGTCCATTGGCGATCTATTAGAGAGTCGAGAGCCTTCGTCAGGTTGACGGGCGGCGGTCGACTGTCCAAGCTCCCTAGTTCATCTAGTGCCAAGATTGCACCATAGGTAGCATCAACACGAACAACACCATCACTTGGAGGGCTGTAGCCGCCTTTTTCAGCATCGTATCTCCCGCTAATATAGGAGTTTAGAGTGTCATATCTACTTGCGGCAGCAACAGGCTGTGCAGAGGCTGCTATCAGCACCAGTAGAAGCGCAAATGTAATGGTGATTACCTTTACCTTTTTCATAGAGACATCCCGGTCTGCGTTCTTGACGCCGAGAAGGTTGGCTCAGCGTGTTGCCAATCGGCCTCACGGCGGTGTTATTAACATTTCCATCCTCAAGAGTCGTACTATGGAGCTCAATCATCAAGTCTCACAAGGATATCATACTAGTCATCTAGCTGGATTTCAGAGGCGCAGAGCTACGCATAGCCTATTGGTCCCCTCTGGGTCCTTCTAATATAGGCATATGCAGAATCGGCCGCTATTGCCCCGTGCCCCACTGCAACTGCTATCTGTTTCATGGACTCTACAACATCGCCTGCAGCAAAGACTCCTGCTATGTTTGTTGCCTGTTTGGCATTCACAAGTATCTCGCCACGGTCATTGGTTTCTACCCCGATGCTTTTTGCTAGTCCACTCTCTGGCCTTGAACCTAGAGCAACGAACACAGCATCAACCATCAAGGAGCTAGTTTCTCCGGTCTTTGCGTTCTCCAGAATGACTTCGTTTACAAGATCGTCTCCCTTGATCTCCTTCACCACAGAACTCCAGAGTATTTCCACATTGGACTTGAACAGGTAGTCCTGAACTGCCTTCTCTGCTCGCAGTTCATCTCGGCGGTGGACCAAGTAGACCTTCTTGGTGATCTCTGCGAGATAGAGCGCTTCTGTCACCGCAGTATCCCCGCCCCCAATAACGGCTACTATCTTGTCTCTGAACAATGGCCCATCACAGGTTGCACAGAAAGAAACACCACGCCCTGTAAGCCTCTCCTCCCCAGGCACACCCAGTTGATTGTGCTCTCCACCTGTGGCGACAACTATGGCTTTTGCCCGATAGACGCCACGTCGCGTGTCGAGGAGGAAATCGCCATCGTCACTCTCTCTGACAATGCTTCGCACATCAGTGATCTCTCTAATCGCTGCTCCTGACTTTCTTACTTGCTCCTTCATTTTGGTTGCGAGCTCTATGCCAACAATGAAGGTATACCCCGGATAGTTTTCAATACCGGGACTTGTAGCTTGGGCTCCTCCTAGAACCTTGGACTCGAGGAGGAGCGCCTTCAATCCGTAGCGTGCCCCGTAGATCGCTGCAGTCATCCCTGCTGGTCCGCCTCCTATGATTATCAGCTCCCAGTCCAAGTCCTCGGTCAATCTATTGTCTCCGCTATGTCGGTCCCTATTGTGCTACAATTTCGACATCAACGCGCCTAATCATCTTTTCCCGCGCGTCACCCGATGCCAAGTTCCTTCAATTGGTCAGATGTAAAATTAGTATTTGGCTCCATGATGATTGCGGCTGTCGGTTTTAGAAGGTCTGACATTCTTCCAAAGGTGACCTCTCTGATAGGGAGGTTTCCTCTCTTCATGAGAAAGGCAGCTCTCCTGAATCGTTCATGGTCATACCCGAATATATGCCCCGGGCTGACCACCAAGACATTGTCAACAGACTCCAATCTTTCCCACGGCCATGCTGAGTCGTTGAATGACTCGATAATGACCAGGTCCGTTTCCTTCTCAATGCTTCCGAAAGACCCAGTGACTGATGTTTCGTAGTGGAGGCGCTCATATTCCTGAAAGGCTTCGAGGCTATTTGCCTTCAGAATAGCCGCGCCATGTGACAGCCTTCCTATCTCATCCGGCCCTATTATTAGCTGCTGGCTATCCACGAGCTCATCAGCTATCAGCATGGTTGTATCTACTCCCCTTTTTGTTGGTTCACTGAATCTCTGCATCACGAGGACAGAGGTGGCGCCCGATAGCGCCAAGCTGTTTGGTAGATTCTGTAATGGTCTTCTGATTCTTGCAGGAACGAACATGCTGTGAATCGGGTTCATTAGAAGTAAATCAGATTTGATGCCAAGGGCGTTTTTGACAGCAGTTGCATCCTTAGAAACAAGCTGGCCCTTTTCCATGCACCATTTTGTGTGCTCATAATGGTGCCAGTAATTATGACCACTGATTGGCTTGAAGTAACCAACTGAAAGGCCTGATTCGATGAGTGCCAGTCCAACATTAATGGCAAGTTGTGTCTTCCCTGAGTCAAAGCTGTTTGCACCGATTATCAGGACTCTTGACACCGCCAGTGACCTCGAAAAAAGAAGAAAGAGAAAGGAGCCTTGCGGCTCCGACTTTTCTATATGTTTCTCACATCATTCCGGGCATGCCGCCCATACCGCCCATTCCACCCATGCCGCCACCAGGACCACCAGGACCACCAGCGCCAGCCGGAGGACCAGATGATGCCTTGGCAGCAATCACATCATCAATCCTGAGTATCATCTGGGCTGCTTCAGCCGCTGCGCGGATTGCCTGACTCTTGACACGTGTTGGTTCGATAATGCCGCCCTTCATCATGTCTGCAGCTTTGCCCTCGAACACATTGACACCGAACCAGATACCGCTTTCCTTTGCATGCTCCTTGTTGAGGTCAGCCATAATATCGATAGGATCATGGCCTCCATTTTCTGCAAGGGTCTTAGGAACAACGCGAAGTGACTCTGCAAAGGCTTCAATGGCTAACTGCTCACGACCGCCAACACTGTTGGCATAGGTCTCAAGTCGCCTTGCTATTTCGGTTTCAGCTGCGCCACCGCCTGCGACGTAGGTGCCATCCTCTACGACGTTTCTGACCACGCTGAGAGCATCGTGCAGAGCTCTCTCTGCTTCATCAATGACGTGCTCAGTACCGCCACGGATGACAATTGATACTGCCTTGGGGTGCTTGCATTCTTTAACATAGACAAGCTTATCCTCGCCGATCCTTACTTCCTCGACGACGCCTGCTTCTCCAATGTAGCTCTTATCTAGCTCTTCGAGGCTAGATGCAATCTGGGCACCGGTGGCTTTGGCAAGCTTCTCCAAGGTACTCTTCTTTGCTCTTCGGACAGCGACGATTCCTGCCTTGGCTAGATAGTGTTGGGCAACGTCGTCGATGCCTTTCTGACAGATCAGTACATTGGCGCCTGACTCAATGACCTTGTTGACCATGCTCTTCAGCATGCGCTCCTCCTCATTGAGGAACGCTTGAATCTGGTCAGGTCTGTCAATCTTGATCTCCGCGTCAAACTCGGTCTTCTCAACCTCTATGGCAGCATTGACCAATGCGATCCTCGCGCCTTCAACTCTCTTAGGCATTGCTGCATGTACTATCTCCTTGTCTACAACCATACCCGTAACGAGTTCAGTTTCCGTGAGGCTCTTGCCTTGCTTCTTGATGACCTCTATCATATCCATATCGGCCTTGGTCTTGCCATCAGTCTTTTCCATAATCTGAAGAATGGCGTCCACCGCAATCTTGGCGAAGTGGTCTCTTGCTCCCACAATCGACTTGCTGTTCATTGCCGTAGCTGCGATATTGGTG
>Ga0153915_10000941_pt1 | contig 26846 bp, 26 predicted proteins | sample Opewatmetagenome_2_FD_107003 | JGI IMG/M metagenome (GOLD analysis project Ga0153915, IMG submission 107003) | Freshwater wetland microbial communities from Ohio, USA - Open water 3 Core 3 Depth 3 metaG | ecosystem: Environmental > Aquatic > Freshwater > Wetlands | place: USA: Ohio, Lake Erie...
CGCTGGAGATACCCCAGCGCGGGATGCAGTGATCGAATACATTCGTGGAGTAAGTTCCGCGAACCCGGACCAAGCAGCCAAGGATGTTGTGTATAAGCTCGGCGACGTCTTCCGTTCAACACCAGTCACCATCGGAACTCCGTCGGCCTTCTATGATGATAACCGCGACATTAATTATAGCTACACATGCGGCAGCAGTACGGCCAAAGTAAATGCATTCGCGAAACACAGGTGTGATAATTGCCGAGCCGCCAGCTGTCCGAATACCAAACGCATCATCGTTGCGGGAGCAAATGACGGCCAGCTGCACGCCTTTAGGACTTCTGATATGTCGGAGGCATGGAGTTTCATCCCGCCCAACCTCCTTGTCAAGTTGAACACGATCACCCATTCCCAGCACCCCGCGAATCAGACGCACGGGTATTTTGTCGATGGGCCGGTAACGGTAGCTGATGTATGGCTTGGAGACGGAGATGGTAAAAGTAAACAAAAGGATGATTGGAAATCGGTATTGATGTTCGGGGAGGGGAGGGGGAGCGACCCCAATCTATGGAGTTCCTCGCCACACTGCGATTCCGGATTTAGTCCCGTTTACAGTGCCAGTTATCCGTATTACTGCGGCTTCTACGCCCTTAATGTCACCGATACTCCCAATCCACCGCTGTACATGTGGCACCTGGGAGGCGCCAGCGCACTGGCCTCGGACAAGGCGACCTATCTGGGAGACCCGTGGAGCAGGATGATGCCCGGCAAGGTTCTGATCGGCGGCAAGGAAAAGTGGGTTGGGTTTATCGGTGGAGGCTACAACGGAAATAAATGCCCGCAAGTCGGGACGTGTGACACTCGAGGAAAGGGGTTTTTTATCGTTGATCTAAAAGACGGGAGCATTTTAAAAAGTTTCACGCATGCCAATGACACGAGGATGATATACAGCATCCCGGCTGCCGCCAGCATTCTGGATGCGGATAATGACGGCTTTATCGATACCGCCTACATAGGAGACCTGGGAGGAAACATATGGCGGATTAAGCTATGCACTAGGGCCGAGGCCGAGAGCGCGGCGGGTTGCACAGAATCAGATTGGAAGTTGACGCTCTTTTATAATTCGGCCAGCGGACAGATCCGGCCCATCTACACAACGCCCGCCGCAGCCGTAGACGGGGCGGGAAATCTCTGGATCTACTGGGGGACAGGCGATAAGAATGACCCCACCGCGGCCAACGCCCAGGAACAATTCTATGCCTTGAAGGACAATGACCGCACCACGACCTACACGATCAATGATATGGAAAATATTACCACAGGCACGTATGATAATACAACTTCCACGAAGGCGGGGTATTATATCACTATTGGGGGGATGGGTGAGAAGATCCTGGCAGATCCTATCGTATTCGGCGGCGTCGTCTATTTCACGACATACAAACCTCCGGCGAACCAGCCCTGCGAACAGACGGGAACGGCGTCCCTCTTTGGGATAAGGTACACCTCGGGAGCCGGCGCATTTCCCGGCGGGAAGAGCGTGGAAGTCGGACAAGGCATACCGTCCGGCGCCGTGGTATCGACAGGACATGGCTCATCTCATTCGGATCTTTATATAACAACAAGCAGTGGCGGAACATCGCGCGTACCGTTTAATCCTCCGGGCGGAGGCAGACGTACAAACATGCTTTTCTGGAGGGATCAACGGTTACAGTAAAAAAATGAAGACCTCGTAAGGATTGAAAATTGAGGTGAACGGAACGGGCAGGTCTTGGCAACCTGCCCGTTTTTTTTAGCGCAGGGAGTCAATCGAATCGAGGCTTTTTCTGGCTGCGGTTCCCAATTCCGACCCCGGCGCTGCTTCGATTACGGCATTGAACTCTTTCTTTGCTTTCGCGAAATCGCGCTGTTTGATATAGCACTGCCCTAACCAATAGCGTGATTCTAATAATGAGGGGGCTATTTTAATTGATGACTTGAAATGTTGAACCGCCATTTCTAAATCCCCTTTGGCATAATACGTTATCCCCATATGGAGGTACAGCATGGGAAGGGGGATCGTATTCGGTTTTATGTTTCGCGCCTTCTCATAGGAACTCAGGGCCATCGGGTAATCCCCTTTCCCATGATAGGCCATTCCCATGTTGAAGAATGCTTTCTCGGGAGTTTCATAAAGGATATTGGAAAGGGCTTTTTTAAAAGATTCTATGGCATCATCCCAGCGCCCCATTCTCAGATAAATATATCCAATGTAGTTATGCGCGTCCGAATAATCAGACTTCAAGGACAAGGTCTTGTTAAATTCATCGATGGCCTTATCATTAAGCCCCTTTCCAAAATACGCGATACCCATGTAGTAATGAACCTTAGGATCCCTGGGCATGAAGTCTTCCGCCTGCAAAAACTCCTTCAGGGCATCATTGAAGCGTTCTCCGCCCAGATAGGCAATCCCCACATTCATGTGCAAATCTGCCTGCTCCTTGTCCCAGGGGGTGGCACATGCCGTAACGGTAATGAGGGATATGATAACAAGAGCGTGTTTGATTATATTGATCGTACTCATTGGTTAGTCCCGGACCTTTGTAAAATGTTTGCTTACTCAATAAACGTTGAAACCTTTGCGAAGAGCACGCAAAGGTTTCAATATGCTTTAAATGGCGGAGGATATCGACAAGGCCTTATCCACCCTTAGGCTTTTCAGGATTTTCTCCCACGGTCTCTTCTGCTTTTATAACCTTGGGGGTGATAAATACCATGAGCTGCTTTCTCGCTTTCGTAATGGATTCTGTTTTGAACAGCCATCCTAAGATCGGTATCTTGGAGAGCCAGGGAACGCCAGACACTCCCGTCTGGTCTTCCGTTCTTAAAATACCTCCAATGACAATGGTATCTCCATCCTGGACGACAATTTTAGATTCTACCTCGCTTTTATTGATCGGGGGGTTCCCTGCTAAAAGCGTAGCCTTTGTATAGTCCGCAAAATCATTTGTCGCCTTGATCTCCATGGAAATCGTATTTTCCGGCGTGATCTTTGGTTTGACGTCCAGCCTGAGGACGGCTTCTTTAAAGGTAATGCTTCTGTTTCCGTCCTTATCTATGGTTATGTAGGGAATCTCCTCACCCTGCTTGATGGTTGCCTTGACATTATCCATGGTGGTAACTTTAGGCGAAGAAATTATTTTCCCCTGACTTGTTGATTCAAGAGCTTGAAGCTGGGCTTCGAGAACGGCGTTGGCGCCTCCTATGATGAGGCCAAAAGTTGGCGCTGCGACTGAAGCGGGATAATTGAGGCCCGCAGCACGAAATGGTTGCCCTGTAGTGTCTGTGTATACAGGCTGGCCTGCGCTATTGAAAATAGGATATGGCCATGATACTGAACGATCCTGAACTGTGTTGGTACCCGCAGAAATCCCACTGGAATAGTCGCCAATTCTAACGTTGGCCGTGCCTCCCCATGTTACGCCGAGATTTCTGACAAAATCATCCGTAGCCTCCACAATCTTGGCTTCTATGGACACCTGTCGCAGTTTCCCTCTCTCTTCCAGGCGCTCCTGTTCTGCTTTTCTGGCAAGCATCTCCGCTTTTTGTCGATCTTCTTCACCCGCTTTCCGGTCGGCCTCGTCTTTTTTCATTCTTTCGTAGGTCACGACACTGATTACGTCACCCATCTGCTTTTTGGCAAGACCCTGGACATCTAAAATGGTGTCAAGGGCCTGATCCCAGGGAACCTTATGCATGTGCACTGTCATGGTCCCCTTGACATCCTCCCCGGAGACAATCGTGACTTCTCCTACCTCGGCAAGTAGTCTCAGGACGGCCTTTATGGGTGCATCCTGAAAATCAAGGGATATCTTTTGACCCATATACTTCGGAATATCTTTGCCTCTGTCGACCCTCGTCCAAGAGGATCTTTCTTCCTTTTTCGTTGTTTCTTTCGCAGTATTAGGCTCTTTTTGTTCCACTGCAGCCAGCTTAGCCTGCACACTGCTCACATTGAAATCAATAAGGACATTCTGACCTGCCTGACTTACACTGTAAGGAACTCGGTGTCTCAGCGCTATCGTGATGAAGGCCCATTGCTGTCCCTCGATTGTCCTTTGGGCAGGTACAACGTTTATTACATTGGCAAGCTTTCCCTCCCCTAATGAACTTCTGAATTCCTGCGGCACAAACATGTTTGCCATTTTTACCAGGACGGCATTGCCGGCCAGGGCTTCGACACTGACGCCGGTTTGTTTAGATACATGAACGGTAAGACGTTCCTTACCGTTTATCTTTTCAAATGTTAAATCCAGAAGATATCCTGCATCTGTCTTCTCAATCTTAGGCGCCGGCGCCTCCGGTTTTGCTTCGGATGGCGCGCTCCTTGCGTACCCGGTATAAGCAAAAAACACTATAAAAGCAGTCAACAATATAATCCATGGTGTATTCTTCTTCATGGTTTTACCTCACCTTCCTCCTTGCGAAGCTTCATCGTGATTCTCTTTACCTTCGCCTGTTTCGCCTCCGCTTTGCTCTTTTCTTCGACGATGACTCGGTCTGCACGTATCTCCACTACTCTGCCATTGTAAATGCCAATATAGGTTCCCACAAAAATGGGATAGAATTTTCCCTTAACATCCGTGACCATACCTATGCGAGAATGTTGATCGCCCGCAATGCCTACAAGTCTGAACGTATCGACACCGGCCCTTTGCAGGGGGTTAATAGGGAGGGCCTTCGGCATTTCACTCTTCTTGGCTTTTATTTCCAGGTTTATAAAAGGCTTAAAAGGGTCAGGTTTCCCGACAGGATTGTATTTGTACGCAGGCGCTTCTTTCATATCGGTGATCATTGGGTCGACAGCCTTTTCGCCAGGCACTGCACGAGCCGCTGCCTTTGTAACCGTGGCGGCAGCCGCTGATACCCAAATAAAGGCAACCAAGACCAGAAATATTGTTGTAACACAAACCGTGCTTTTATTTTTTTTCATCAGCTTTTTTTCCACCCATTTTTTCTACAAACATATAGGTTTTTATTATGCAGGACGTAGTTAAAAGCCTTCCCCTGTCTTTTACACCCTTCCCTTCCATCATGTTTATGTCCTCTATGTTGATAATCCTGGGAAGCTTCGCAACCTTCTCGAAAAAAACAACGGTGCTATGAAAGCCGCCGGTAACCGTTACCTTTACCGGTATTTCCTCATAAAATTTCTCTTCAGGCTGTGCGGCTGGAGCTCCCTTGGTGTCGGCCGGTTTTTTCTCTCCTGGTTTTTGTTCTGGCGGTTTTATTTGCGATTGCTTTGGCTCGAAGAGGAGAAATTCAATACCGGAATCTTTTCCTGCCTGTGCAACAGCATATAAGAGTCCCGGTATTTCACGCTGCTCGGGTAGTTTCGCCAGAGCAACCTTCAATGTTTCCCTGAGGGCATTAACTTCTCTCGCGTACTTGTCCGCTTGGGATGCCAGGGGTCCTTTCTCTGCTATCTGCGTTTGTATTCCGGACAACTTCGTTTCAAGCTCACCTTTCTTCTGGAGAGATGACTGCATAAAGAGTGAATAATAGAGAGCACCTAAAAGTAAATAAATAACGGCGACAATAAATGCTTTACGCTTGGGGGGCATTTTTTTGATGTCATCTAGGGTGATGGCCATGTATTATAATCCCTTCTTTTTCACACACGATACATTAAATTGCTGCAGTTTGATACCGGCTATCTCTTTTTCCTTCGTAGATATCAGATCAACGGATTTGACAAAGGTAGATCCTGCTAAATTTTTCATGAAGTGTGCAACAGCGATATTGTTTCTGGCGATACCTTCAAAAGTAACTACATCACCTTTCTCCGACACTTTCTCAAGTGAGACATCTTTTACAGGGACCACTGATGTTAACTCATCCAGCATACGAACAGGCGCCAGACGGTTTTCTTCGAGGTTATTGATAACAGCAAGTTTTTTCTCCAGAAGCGCCTTGTCTTTTTTGTATACTTCTATGTCGCCGATGATCTTTGTGAGACGATCAAGCTCTTGCTGTTGTTTTGTTATGTTTTCTTCAAGGTTACTGATACTCGTACTGAGATAAAGTTGGATCCCACCTATTGCGAGGAGGAAAATAACAAAGGTGATGCCGATGATCATTATCTGGCGTGTGATGTCTTCTATCTTTTCTTTCTCCCGGTAGGGCAGAAGATTAATTCTGATCATTTGTCACCTACTTTTCTTAGTGCCAGCCCGACTCCGACAGCAGCGATAGGAATAATTTTTTCGATCTTTGCCGGATCAAGGGCGTTGGTATTGTAGCCTATTTTTTTAAAAGGATTGGCAATGTTCGCTTCCATATTGAGCCTCTGAGTCAAATCATTAACTATACCTGGAATTTTTGCACTTCCCCCGGAAACGAGAACGCGCTTGATATATTCTCCTCCGTAGGTCGACCTAAAATAGTCAACAGATCTTTCAATTTCTGAACAGATAGGCTCGGTATAATTAAGGAGGCCTTCCCGGAATTCTTTGTCTGATGCTGTGCCGCCGCCGGGTCCATCAATTTTGATGCTTTCCGCTTCTTCGAATGTTACTCCTAACTTCTTCTGAATTGCCTCTGTGATGGAATTTCCCGCCAGAGTAAAGTCTCTGGTAAAGATTGAGGTTCCGCCTCTCACCACGTTAATGTTTGTGATACTCGCTCCTATATTGATGAGCACAGCCATTTCATTTTCTTCAAAATCATAATTCTCTTCATACATGGTTTCAAGGGCAAAAGAATCTACATCCATGATTACCGGCACATATCCCACCTGTCGGATAGCATCGGTATAACCGCTGACGATATCTTTCTTTGCTGCCACGATAATAACATCCATCTGATTAGGATTGAATTCATTTTCACCAAGAATTTGGAAATCGTAGTTCACAGCCTCCATATCGTCGAAAGGCAAATATTTCCCCGCTTCATCCTTTATCAGATCACGCAACTCAACTTCCTCCAGGGTGGGAAAGTTGACTTTTTTCACTATCACAGAGTGCCCGGAAATGGATGTTACAATGTTTCTTCTTTTACAGCCCGATTGTTTGAATAAGTTTTTAATTTTCAAGGCCAATTCATGCTGATCTACGACGACGCCATCTACTATTGTACCCTTTTCGAGAGGTATTTGGGAAAATCGATTAAGAATATAACCTTTCGGCGTTTCCTGCATTTCGGCAAGTTTTATAGAACTTGATCCTATGTCCAGTCCAACCAGTTGCTTGCTGCCTGGCAACAGGGTTCTAAAGATATCGATGCCACCTGATAATAGATTTTTAATGTTTAGCATAGGATCACCGTGTGTAAATTATTGTCTCGAGATTCATTTCGAATATCGATAAACAAGATCTCCTTTCCTGACCATTCCAATTTCGTTCCTTGCCACCATTTCTATATATTGAAGATCATTTCTGAGCAGCACGGCCTTCCTGCTCAATTCCTTATTCTCAAGAGCAATATCATGGTTAGTTTTTTTGAACGCCATTAACCTTTCTTTCATCGCGTAATTGTCAACGAGGCCCCTTTTCCCGAAAGTAATGAGCATACTCATCAAAAAAACAAACACAATAAGATATCTGCCAATTTTCATGCCACCCGTTTGCTTCCTTTAATCGCAAAAAAATATTGTAAAAGAGTAATTTGAGACTTTCAGTCTGCAAAAAAAACATCCTCATATTTTTTTTGTAATGCCTTTGCAACTTTCAATTCGGAATACTTTCGTGTTGGTAACCCCTTTTCCATCTTTGTGATGGTTTGAGGTGCCAAACCGGCTTTCCTCGCAAGTTCGGCAACGCTTAAAGGAATTGCTTCACGCAGTAGCTTTACTTTATTTTTTTTCATTCATTCATTCCGGCATGAAAAGTGATCAACTTTCATCAGAGTTATACGCTAATTATTAATTATGTCAAGTGATAAAGATCACAAAATTACAACATTTTTTAAAATTAATTAATATTGATTAATGTAACTGCATCACAAAAGTGATTTATATCTTTAATATCAGTAACTTAGAACTTCATGCACATGCCACCCCCTTATCCCCGCCTTAAAGGCGTGCTTGCGGGAAGTGCTCCCGGGCAAGGCAACACCGCAGAAAAATGACTTAGTCGCATCGACCCTGTGCGAGTCGAAGGGTCTTTGGAAGGTCTCTCCTAAAGAGAGACCTTGTAAGCTTGTAAGAAGGTATCATTTCGTTACAGAAGGCAGGCGTTGCTGTGGTTCTCCGAGGAAAAAATCACCTCGTTCGATCCACTCCTTGAGAATGTGCGCGATTTCTCTTGCTTTATAATAGCTTGAAAGAGATGCAGTAATAATTCTGTGTCCGTTCAGGTTTATCTCACCAGAGTAGAGTTCTTTGTAACTTACCTCACCGAGACTTTTAAGAGGACCGCCTTTCGGATAATTCATGCTGTAGTCATAGACCTGTGTATAGATATCTTCATCTTTTACCGAGGTGTATCGCGCCATTTCTTCATTCAAGACCGGTATCGGAATGCCTATACCGACGTACAGGGAAACTCCATACCCTAACATACTCGCGCCCACAAGCCACGCGGGAGTCATTTCCTTGAGATTTCCTATGGTGGCAATTGTTCCGGCGCCTCCTTTAGGGACACCGTTTTTGCCTCTGGCAACATCAGGATTGTGCTGAGTTCCCTGCCAGGATACATAACCCTGGGCGCCTCCTAAAAAGATTCTTGTTCCGATACCGATTGTCATGTAATAAGGATCGTTAAACAAAGGACTTAGCTGCCCCGATGTCGCGTAATTGGCATTGGCCATACGGGGTCTCAACACTCCCATGTAGGTATAAATGGTTTTGTCAGACATATTCACCGCGACATTATAATTCTGATAAGCATTCCGCGGGTTGAAGAGAATGGCATCCCGTAAGTCGTTAATCGTAATATTCTTTTCGTATTTCCGTGCCGGATAGCAATCAGTGCCGTAGCCTTCCGCACGCAATCTGATTACATTACCTGCCACCAAATCCTCGATGACATGTCCGCCGCCGTAATTGAATTCCCCCGGATAAACACTGTTGAGGGGGTCCCCTTCGACAACTTCTGTTGCTCCTATATAACAGTCTACTGCGGCAATGCCAGCATAGGCAGGTACGTCGTTCAGCCATACTTTCGAGGCCTTTATCTTCGGAGAGGTATGGCCGAAGTTAAGAAAGGCGCCCGATGAGCACATGGGGGCGAATGTTCCTGTGGTAACGACATCGATTTTTCTGGCTGCTTCCACATGGCCATGTTTCTCGGCAATGTCGATCATCTCTTCCGCTGTGACAACAACGGCCTTTCCCTGTTTGATCTTCTCGTTGATCTCTTTGTAAGATTTATTTACCCTGAATTTTTTCATGAGGCGCCCATCCTGTATGACCGAATCCTCCATCCCCTCTTGGGGTTATATCAAGTTGTTGACTTAAGGACCATGAAACCTTACACACCCGATGCACTACCATCTGTGCGATACGATCACCGCGCCTGATGACAAAAGGCTTTTCTCCATGATTAATCATGATGATGCCGATCTCTCCACGGTAGTCTGCATCAATGGTTCCCGGAGAATTTACCAGTGTCACGCCGTTTTTTACGGCAAGGCCGCTTCGAGGCCTTACTTCAGCTTCATACCCTGCCGGCAGTGCAATCGCAATACCTGTGGGAATCAGCTTTCTTTGACCTGGAAGTATGGTTTCTTCTATCTCCACGGCGGCATAGATATCCATACCTGCTGCATGCTCAGTCATGTATTGGGGAAGGGAGATGTCATTATAGCCGGACAATATCTGTATGGGTATGCTAATTTCTTCCATCATTGGAATTCAGATTTTATCTCCAAAGTTAAAAGAAAGGTCTTTTTTCGAGACCCTTCCCATGGCGGCGAGGGTTATGGTATCAGGTGTAAAAATTTCACAGGCAAGGGTTTTCACGTCTTCTGCCGTAACCGCATCTATAGAAGCAATGACATCTTCCGGAGATATGAACCTTTCAAAAAAAATCTCATTCTTTGCCAGCCTAATCATACGATTATCGGTACTCTCCATAGAGAGCAGGAAGTTTCCCTTGATAAGCTCTTTGGCTTGCATCATTTCCTTCTCTGTAAGGAGATTATTACGTAACCGCCTCAATTCTTCGAGTATTAGACTTAGGACAACCTGAACTCTATTCTCACTGGTTCCTACATATATACCTAAAGAACCTATATCCATATAAGGATTCAGATAGGAATGGATTGCATAGGCGAGCCCTTTTTTTTCTCTGATTTCCTGAAACAGCCGCGAGCTCATGCACCCTCCCAAAATCGCATTCAATAAGAAGCTAGAGTATCTGCTTGGGCTTTTTGCGGATGGAGCAAGGGTCCCAACGATCATATGTACCTGTTCCAGGTCTTTTTCCATGGTAGCCACTTTTGATGAAACCACCGGTGTATTCTCTAGTAAAGGGAGTGTTCTTCCGGATATGGACCCAAATGCCTGATCTACCAGACCAGATAATATGTCATGTTTTAGGTTCCCTGCCGCTGACAGAACCAGATTATCACTTTTATATCTTGCATTAAAGAAGGATAGTATTTTTTCTCTGTGTAAAGAAGCTACCTGGTCTTTCGTTCCCAATACGGGAAGACTTAAAGGGTGGTCGTTCCAGAATACGCTCTCAAAAAAATCGTGTATGTAATCATCAGGTGTGTCTTCGATCATATTGATTTCCTGAAGGACTACAGATTGCTCCTTCCGGATTTCTTCTTCATGAAAGCATGAATTTATGAATATGTCGGCAAGAAGATCTATCGCCATCGCTAAATGATAGTCCGGTATCTTTATGTAAAATGCGGTGAACTCCTTGCCGGTAAAGGCATTCATCATGCCACCGACAGAATCAATAGCGGAAGCGATATCGAAAGCAGACCTTTTATTCGTTCCTTTAAAGAGCATGTGTTCGATAAAGTGAGCCGTTCCATTCGATACAGAATCTTCATACCGGGAACCACTCTGCAGCCAGAGCCCTATGGATATTGACCTGACACGATTGACTTCTTCAGAAATGACCCTGATACCGTTAGGGAGAACGGTTTTATTGTGCATCTGCACCCAGTGCATCCTTCCTGCTAAGCCGGATTTTTCCTTGCTTATCGATCTCGAGAACCTTTACCTGTACCTCTTCTCCTTCCTGGAGGATGTCGGTAACCTTTTTGACCCTTTCCCGGGAAAGTTGTGATATGTGCACCAAACCTTCCGTCCCCGGCAAAATTTCGACAAAAGCTCCAAAATCGACTATCTTCTTGACGATGCCGCGATAGATTTTTCCCACTTCAGCATCTTCGGTTAACCACTTGACCATCGCCACAGCTCTTGCTGCCGCTTCTGAATCATTCGATGCAATGGTTACGGTACCGTCGTCTTCAACATCGATGGTAACACCTGTCTCATTGATAATCTGTCTGATATTTTTCCCGCCGCTGCCGATTACATCCCTCACCTTTTCCGGCTTCACCTTGATTGTCGTAATACGCGGGGCATATTTAGAGATATCCTCCCTCGGTTGGGCAATCGTTTGCTTAAGTTTTTCAATGATAAAGATACGCCCTTCTTTTGCCTGATACAAGGCTCTTCTCAAGATATCCTCATTCAGCCCGCCGATTTTGATGTCCATTTGCAAGGCGGTGATCCCCTTTTTTGTCCCGCATACCTTAAGATCCATATCGCCCGCATGGTCTTCATCGCCGATAATGTCGGAAAGAATTACTACCTTGTCGTCTTCCTTTAGTAAACCCATGGCAATCCCGGCAACAGTATCCTTTACCGGTACGCCCGCATCCATCAGAGAAAGCGAGCTTCCGCATACCGTGGCCATTGATGAGGAACCATTGGATGACAGGATCTCAGAGACAATCCGTATCGTGTAGGGAAAAGCTTCCTCTGAAGGAAGGACAGGCAGCAATGCTTTTCTGGCAAGGGCGCCATGTCCAATCTCTCTCCTCCCCGGGCTCCTTAATGGTTTTGCTTCTCCTACACAATACGGCGGGAAATTGTAGTGGAGGATAAACGTTCTCATTTCTTCACCGCTCACATAATCCAGCCGCTGTTCGTCTGAGGATGTACCGAGCGTGAGGGCGGCAAGCGCCTGGGTTTCCCCCCTGGTAAAGAGGGCCGATCCGTGCGCCCTGGGAAGAAGCCCCACTTCTGAACTGATCGGCCTTATCTCTTCGGAAGATCTTCCGTCAGTTCTCTTATTCTCGCGTAATATCATATTCCTGATGATTTCCTCCTCCAGGTCATACAGAATGTTTTTTACCTGGGGAGCGAGCCTCTCATCTTCGGCACAGATCTCTTTGATAACCTTTTCCCGTATCCAATCAAGTTGTTTATGCCTGTCGAGCTTTCTTGCTATGCAATAAGCTTCTTTTATATCGTCTGTAGCTGTTTCCGTAACCTTTGCATAAAGGATTTCATCCACGGTGATTGTATCCACAGCCCGTTTCTCTTTCCCAATGGTTTGGCGGATGTGATCCTGAAGTTCAAATACCGGCCGTAACGACATAAGGCCGAAATTTATCGCATCAACAATTACGTCTTCCTCTACCTCAAGGGCTTCCCCTTCCAGCATCACGAGGTTTATATCAAATTCCGTGCTTCCGGGACCGGGCGACACTTTTCTTCCCACGATAAAGAGATTGAAGTCACTTTTCTCCAGAATCTCCGATGAGGGATTACAGACAAATGTGCCGTCAACCCGACCGACGCGAATGCCGGCAATCGGCCCGTTGAAAGGGATATCCGAGACTTCCAGCGCAACAGATGCACCAAGTAAAGCTGCCACGACAGAATCATTATCGTTATCAACGGAAAGTACTGTTGCCACAATCTGCGTTTCAAAAAAATAGCCTTTGGGGAAAAGAGGTCTGAGGGATCTGTCGATAATCCTTGATGTCAATGTTTCCCTTTCATTGGGGCGACCCTCCCGTTTAAAAAATCCCCCGGGAATCTTTCCCGCGGCAAACGTCATCTCTTGATAATCGACAGTGAGGGGGAGGAAATCTACACCTTCTCTTTTGTTTTTAAGCGATACAGCAGTTACAATTACTACCGTATCGCCATAGGTTACAAGTACTGATCCATCAGCCTGAACGGCCATGTAGTCTGTTTTAATGGATATGTTTCTTCCCACAAAATCTATACTAAACGTGTTTTGCATGCACTCATTCCTCTTTATGATTATTATATATATTTATAGAATACAAACGCCTGGTGGTATACAAACGCCTCCGCGATGGTAACGATCTTTTTTCCTTCTGCATTCTGTCACTAGAATTTGGTCCTGGATTATTTTCTGAGACCCAGTCGCTGAATCACACTTCTGTATCTCTCCACATCCTTTTTTTTAAGGTAATCCAGAAGACGTCTTCTCTGTCCCACAAGCTTCAAAAGACCTCTGCGAGAATGATGATCCTTTTTATGAATCTTAAAATGTTCCGTAAGATACTCAATTCTGGCGCTGAGAAGAGCAATCTGGACTTCAGGAGATCCAGTGTCTATCGCATGTAGTTGAAAATTACCAATGACTTCCTTCCTTTTTTCCGTGTCTAACACCGCGTTATGTCCTCCCTAAAAGTTAGTGTTCAGTGACTAAAAGTTCATCCCGTAAGCCCCAGCCGCAGGGAAATCTGCCTCACTTGTCACTATTAAATATTCTCAAGATTTTAACAACATGTCTCCTGTCATCCAATGTATTTATCTGGTCTGATGCATAAAGCATTTTTGCAATAGAGACAAGGTCATTGTCATTACTTATAAACTTTATCATATCTCCCTCTGCAAGGGAAGGGATATGATATTTTCTGAAGATTTCTGCGATAGGCTGATAACCTTCCCTCAATTTTTTGGCAAATGCATGGTCGATATACATTGCCGGAAAGTTGGGAAGCGCATCAACCAGGGGGATTATTCGTTCCGGAGAAATGTTTTCCTTGTAAGAACCATCGAGTGATACCGCAGATGACTCAGAAAAACGACCACTCCTTGTTCTTCGCAAACTCGCAAGACATGCGCCGCATCCCAGAATCTCACCGATATCGGAACAGATAGTCCTGACATAGGTGCCTTTTGAACATGATATGGAGAAGGTTACATAAGGCAATTTCACTTCATTAATGATAATATTATAAATTTCTACAATTCTTGGTGGAGGTTGAATAGCTATACCCTTCCTTGCCCATTTGTAAAGAGACTTTCCTCGAAATTTTATCGCCGAATATCGGGGAGGTACCTGTTCTACTCTTCCCACAAAACGATAAACAGCATTTTCTATGTCATTGACTCCGACATGGAAATCGTCACGAGAGATAATTTTACCTTCAATATCCTGAGTGTCTGATCTGACACCCAGTAACATGGTTGCCCGATAATCTTTCGTGTCCATGGCGAAGAACTGAACAAGCTTGGTTGCTTCATTTATACAGACAGGCAAAACGCCGGTTGCCATTGGATCAAGGGTGCCTGTATGTCCGGCCTTTTTTACGGCGAGCGCCCTTTTCACATCCGCAACCACATCATATGACGTTTTTCCGGATGGTTTATCAATTACAACAATGCCGTTCATGGATTCAATGAAAGCTCCTCTATAACCTTTAAAACTCTATGTAAAACACTCTCAAAGTCTCCGTTTATGTGGCACGCGGCGGCATTTATATGTCCACCACCTCCAAATGAGCTGGCAATACGCTCTACGTTGACCTTTCCTTTTGATCGGAAACTTAACTTAAATTGATCGTCCGATAATTCTATAAAAAAAATAGATATTTCTACTCCTCGAATAGAGCGGGGAATATCTACAAAACCCTCCGTGTGTTCATTAGACGCTCCCGGGTGTTTGAGATCCTTTCGGGTAACGAGCATATAGCCGACCCTTTTCTCCCAATCAAAAACAAGCGTTTCTAATGCCCGTGTTAAAAGTCTGATTTTAGACAGGGGGTTGCTTTCATATATATTTTCAGAAATCCACTGAGGATCAGCGCCTCTCTCCACAAGGTTTCCCGCTGCCATGAGTGTTTCCCCGCTTGTATTTCTGTAACAGAATCCCCCCGTGTCCGTAAGAATAGCTGCATACAAATTGGTTGCTGTCTCTTTTGTAATATCACTATTCATTTTTTGCATAAGCCTGTAAATTAGCTCTGCCGAGGAACTCGCCTGGTGGTCGATGAGCGCCGTACTGCCGAAATTCTCGTTTGAGATATGGTGATCAATATGTATTATCCTCTCCATATTGCCTATACGGTAAGCTTCTTCTCCGATCCTTTCCGGGTCGCTGCAATCGAGAATGAAGACCACGTCAAAATTTTCAAGCGCGGGAAGTGTATGAACAATCTTGTCGCTGCCGGGAAGGAAACGATAAATTTCCGGTGTTTCATCCTGATTGTACACCACAACATCTTTGCCCATATTCACGAGCATTTGATAAAGTGCAAGTTCCGATCCCAGAGCATCCCCGTCAAGTCTTACGTGGGATGTGATAAGAAAAGAATTGTACCTGTTTATCATCTCAATAATACTATTCAATATGCGGTTCATCGGTCTTTCGTAGTTCTGCCAGCAGCCTGTCGATTCGACTCCCGTATGTGAATGATTCGTCAAATATGAAAATAATATCGGGAATATAGCGCAGTTTCAGCCTTTTCCCGAGTTCTCTCTTTAAAAAACCCGTTGCTCTTTCGAGGGCTGTTTTTAGTTGAGGATCACATGTATCCTTGCCCATCTCAACATAATATACTTTTGCAAGACGGAGATCATCGGTTAATTTTACTCCGGTAATAGTGACGGATTTAATGCGGGGGTCTCTGATCTCTCTTAATAGAATATCCGAAATATCTGCCATGATAAGATCTGCTACGCGAGTTGCTCTTTTAACGCTCATCGTACTTATCCTCAGTATATTCGAGGTGATTAAATGAATCAGGGAAGTTGGTGATTTCAATTTTTGAGTGCACAACATCAGCGAGGTGGAGATCGTCAATAAATTTTAAGATATGGTCGACCTTTCCATTTATATAACGTCTGTCATTTCCTACGACACTGAACCCGATCTTTGCCCGTTTCCAGTGATCATTGTCCCCAATTTCTGCAATAGAGATGTTGAATTCGTTTTGAGTCCGCTTTAGTATTCTATTGAGAACGCCTCTTTTTTCTTTCAGAGACCTGCTCTCGACAATCCACAACTCTATAATACCCGATCCGATAACCATACCTTACTACAACCCGAACAAATTCCATATTGAAGCTCTCCGCAATAAACTGCGGAGAATCTTCGATCCATAAGGAATAATAATGATACCCATTCGCTCGCTGCCGGATTCAAATATCGAGTTTTTCTCGCATCTATGTGTCAAAAGGATTCGAGGTTTCAAGGGTTCATGTACCCTATCTATTCTACAATTTCCTCTCTACCTTTTCATGGATGTATGCTTCGATAATATCACCTGTTTTGATATCATTGAAGCCCTCAATGCCAATGCCGCATTCGAATCCTGCTGCTACCTCTTTGACGTCGTCTTTAAACCGCCGGAGGGAAAGTACTCTGCTGTTATAGATCACCACGCCATCTCTCACCAATCGGAGGTTGGCGCTCCTCGTAATCTTGCCATCAGTCACATAGCTTCCGGCAATAGTGCCGATTTTGGGAACTCTGAAAATTTCACGTACTTCCGCTCGACCGATGTCCATTTCTTTATACACAGGTTCAAGCAGCCCCTCCATCGCGGCTTTCATATCTGCAATAATGTCATAAATAATGTCATATAATTTAATTTCGATGCCCTCTTGCTCGGCAATATCAACTACTCTGGCATCCGGCCGGACATTAAACCCTATGATAACAGCATTGGAAGCGGAGGCTAACATCACATCTGTTTCTGTGATCGTACCTGTAGAACTGTGGATGATTTTCAGTTTAATATCCGGTGTGCTCAGCTTGCTTAAGGCCTCAATCAAAGCCTCTATGGAGCCCTGCACATCTCCTTTTATTATGACATTGAGTTCCTTCACACCCTCTTTTATTTTTTCATACAGTTGCTCAAGGGTGATTTTTGACGATTTGGAAAGTTCCCGTTCTCTTTCCTTTCTAATCCAGTATTCCCCAATATTGCGCGCCTTTTTTTCATCTTCCACACATATAAATTCTGCGCTCACCTGAGGGACTTTTGAAAATCCTATGACTTCCACCGGCATGGATGGTCCGGCCTCTTTAACCCGCGCTCCCTGATCATTGATCAACGCTCTCACTTTGCCGAATTCTGTTTTAGAAACAAAGGCATCCCCCTCTTTCAGGGTGCCTTCCTGGATCAGCACCGTTGCCACCGGCCCGCGACCGCGATCAAGTTTCGCTTCTATCACAACACCCCGGGCAGGTCGGCTTGGATCGGCTTGTAAATCCATGACATCCGCCTGGAGAAGGATCATTTCGAGAAGTTCTTCTATCCCTTCTTTCTTTTTGGCTGATACTTCACAGTATATGGTTTCTCCACCCCATTCTTCCGAGAGGAGATTATAGTCCGCTAAGACTTGTTTAATCTTCCCCGGATCGGCCCCCGGCTTGTCTATTTTATTGACGGCCACAATGATGGGTACTTCTGCTACCCGTGCGTGGTTAATGGCCTCTATGGTCTGATCCTTCACTCCGTCATCGGCTGCGACCACGAGTACAACAATATCCGTCACGTGAGCACCCCTTGCTCTCATGGCAGTGAATGCTTCATGACCGGGAGTGTCAAGGAACACGATATCTCTGTCTTTAATGTGGACATGATATGCCCCTATGGCCTGGGTAATGCCGCCCACCTCACCGGCTATCACATTTGTCTGCCGTATCGCGTCTAAAAGAGAGGTTTTCCCGTGGTCAACATGTCCCATAATAGTGACAACAGGCGCCCTTGTTTTCAGGTTTTCCGATGCAGAGTCTACTTTTTGAAGGGACTCATCATATTCAGCGCCGACCGGCTCTACCTGATATCCAAATTCACCGGCAATGAGAGTTGCTGCATCGCAATCGATAGCCTGGTTTATGGTGACCATCAAACCCAGTCCGATAAGCTTATTGATAACTTCGTTCGCTTTAACCCCCATTTTTTTTGCTAGCTCGCCAACGGTTATTACCTCACCCACCTTTATTCTCCTTTTGATTGCTTTGGGGGTAGTAATGGCCGTCTTTTTCATCTTTGTCGCGAGAGGCCTCTTCCCTTCCTTCCATTTACTAATCCTTTCTTCTCTATCCAGATCTTCACGCCTGTCTTTTTTATCGACGAGCTTTTTAATGAAAGCCTTTTTCCGCGCCGAAGGGAGTTCTTCCATCACCACCTCTACGGGCTTTTTCCCCTTTATTTTAGGCTTTTCGGGTTCCCACTTGGCCGGTTTTTCGACTGCTTTAGGTGGGGTTATTTCCTTGACGATCCTCAGTTCCGGCTTTTTGGGGATCTCTTTCTTGACCTCTATGACGGGTTCTTTGGGGGCATGAGGGGCCACTACCTCTTTCTTGACTTCTTTTTTCGGGGCCTCCTGTGCTTCTATCGGCGGTGCTGGAGGAGGTTCAACCGGCATGGCCGGCTTCTTTTCCACGGCTTCCACTTTCTTTTTTGGTTTCTTGGGAATTTCTTCAACTACCGCCGGTTTTTTCGGGATTTCTGTGCTTACTTCAACAGCGGCTTCCGTTGGTCTTGCAGCTTCAATTGGTGCAGCTTCTTCCGGAAAAGTTTTGGGGGGTGCTGCTTCAACCGGGGCAGCAGCTTTCTGCGGCGCTTCCTTGGGGATGACTTTCTCTTTTTTTACCTCTTTTGCAACTACTGCCTCAATTTTTTCTGCTTCCGATGTAACGGGTATTTCGGCCTCAGCAGGAGGAGGCTCAGGTTTAAATTCCTCAACAACCGGACGCACAGCCCGTCTTCTGATGATGGTAGACTTTATCCTTTGCTCAACCATTTCACGGGGTTCACCTAATTGAAATTCCATTCTGATTTTCTCCACGTCGTTATCCTCGAGGCCGCTCGATGGAGATTTTACAGCAATGCCAAGCTTTTCCAAGCGAGAGATAAGCTCTTTGTTGTCGATGCCTAACTCTTTGGCCAACTCGTACACTCTTTTCTTAGTCATTCTTGAAACCCTCGTATATAGTTGTAATAGACTTCTGCAAATGAGGACCTTCGCACATTATGTAGAAGTTTTCGCTTCCAATTCAGGTGATTTTTTCCCACTTGTCTCTTCTATAATCCTGGCTGCCGCTTCAATCCACTGTGATGCGCTTGTTTCTCCCACCCCCTGAATCGAGGAGAGCATCTCGGGATCAGTTGTCGCAATCATGGCGATACTTTTAAATCCTTCGCTATATAATCTTTCCGCCATAGTCTCACCAATGCCGGGAATTTTCATAAGGGACTTATGCCCCTCTTCCTCTTGTGTTGAAGCCATGGATTCGCTCTTCACGTCTATTTTCCACCCCGTCAATTTAACGGCCAATCTGACGTTCTGTCCGTTTTTCCCGATTGCCAAAGACAGTTGATCGTCTGGAACTATTACCTCCATAGAACGACTTTCTTCATCAATAATGACCCGGTTAACCTTAGCTGGTGAGAGGGCAGAGCACACATACGAAGCGTTATCGACGGAATAGGGAACTATATCAATCTTCTCACCCCGTAATTCCTGTACCACGCTCTGTACCCGGGAACCTCTCATACCAACACAGGCGCCCACCGGATCAATGTCTTTATCCTTCGTTCTCACAGAAATTTTAGCGCGTTTCCCCGGTTCCCTCGCAACATTTATAATTTCGATCAGCCCCTCCGCGATCTCCGGGACTTCCACTTCGAAAAGTGCTTTGAGAAAGCCCGGGTGCGTCCTGGACAGGATAATCTGTGGTCCTTTCGATATCCTCTTGACATCGCACACATATGCCCTCACTCTATCTCCTCGCTTGTAGACCTCCCGATAAATCTGTTCCGAGGTAGGTATCACGCCCTCAGCACGGCCTATGTTCACGACAATATTCCCGCCGTCAAATCTTTGGACGAATCCGCTAATCAGCTCCCCTTTTTTATCTTTGTATTCTTCATAGACATTATCACGTTCCGCATCCTTAACCTTTTGAATAATAATTTGCTTGGCCGTCTGAACAGCAATTCTCCCAAAGGTGCTGGTCTCTATTTTCATCCCAAGACTGTCTCCCTGTTGCGCCTCATCATCTAAATTTCGTCGTGCCTCTGCTAACGAAACCTGAACATCGGGGTCCAGTACTTTATCGACTACAGTCTTGAACTGAAATACCTCTATTTCTCCTGCTTCCTCATTATAATGGGCCTCTATATCTACGTGGGCACCCAATTTTTTCCGTGCAGCGGTTAACATGGCAGTTTCCAACGCTTCGATAATAACGCCTTTGTCTATACCTCTATCCTTACCCATCTGCTCTATCAGACGTTTAAGTTCTGGTAACATTGAGAGTATCCTCCATATTTATATCAAAATTCATACTCGAGATGTGCCTTTACTACCAAATCCTTCGGTATCCGATAAACCTTTCCCGAAACATCGACAAGCAAAGTCTTTCTGCCGTTTTCATCCAGGTAATCGATTAATTTCCCCTGGAAATTTCTTGTGCCGTCAATCTTTTCCCCCACCTTTACGCGGACCTTGCATCCAAGATATTTAATGAAATCCTTGTCGCGGGTAAGAGGTCGATCCAGACCCGGGGAAGATACCTCCAGAGTATAAGGACCGGGAGGGAGATCGTGAACATCGAGGAGATCGCCTGCCTGTTTGCTGATTTCAGAACAATCATCAATAGTTACTCCTCCGTCCTTATCAATGTAAAGTCTTACCAACCAGCGGGATTTCATTCTCAGGCATTCAATATCGATCAGTTCCATATTTTCAGATTCCAGTAAGGGCTCAATGAGCCGCCGCATCTCTTCCTGGTATGTGTGTGGCGTATCGGTCATCTTCTTTTTCATGCCTTCTCGGAAAAAAAAAGTGGGCATTTGCCCACTCATCACGTACGTACAAGATGATTTTCCTGAAATTCGTAACATATAAAAATATCCATTGCAAGAGAAAATTAGGATTTATAACGGGATGGCATTAAAAACTGGAGCGGGCAATGGGAGTTGAACCCACGACGTTCAGCTTGGGAAGCTGAAAACATCAATTTACCCCATTTTACCGACTCGTTTTTTTAATCATGTAATATCAAACTGTTAATCAATTTATTTTCCCCTTGACATACTTTAAAATACTTGTATATTGACCTTGAAGGTTGGAAATAAGGTTGGAAATTTAACGTCCAGCTTAAGTGTTTTGATTGCATGTGAGGGCAATATGAAACGATTCAAGACAGAATATCGAGGGGTCTTTTACCGAAAGGGGGAGCGGATCGGCGGCAGGGGTATAGAGAAAATCTTCTATATCGTTTTCAAAAAAGATGGGAAACTCCATGAAGAAAAAATAGGCCGTCAATATGTCGATGATATGACGGCGGCTAAGGCCTCACGGATCAGATCGGATCGGATCGAAGGAAGGCGAATGTCACGTAAAGAAATCCGAGTCGAGGAAAGAGCAAAAAAAGAAGAGGCCATGAAAAATGTATGGAACCTTTCTGCATTATGGGATGAATACGAAGCACAACGGGCGGATTGCAGGGGACGGCAAAATGATAAGGGACTGTTCTTGAAATATCTGAAGCCACAACTTGGAGAAAAACAGCCACATGAAATCATAAAAATAGATGTAGATCGTGTTAGATACAACCTCATGAAGACCTTGAAGCCACAAACCGTCAAGCATGTAATGGCTTTGTTTAAGCGGCTTGTCAATTTCGGAGTGGAAAGGCAATTATGCCAGGGGTTAGGTTTTAAAGTTGACATGCCTCGGGTTGATAATCAGAAAACCGAAGATCTGTCATCGGATCAATTAAAGAACCTCTTGAAGACCATTGACGAATCAACAGACATCGAAGCTGCAAACATCATGCGCATGGCCTTGTTTACCGGCATGAGGCGCGGAGAACTGTTCAAGCTGAAATGGGAGGACGTTGATTTTGATCGGGGATTCATTACGATTCGGCATGACCCCAAAGGCGGCGTAAGCCAGAAAATACCCTTAAACCAACAGGCGAGGGAAGTTCTTATGAAGCATCCGAGAACGGCGGAATATGTTTTTGTTACCCATAAAGGGAAAGCATTTGTGGATATAAGTAGAAGGGTAAATCCTATAAAAAAAGCGTCAGGCATTCCCGACGACTTCCGGGCGTTGCACGGACTTCGTCATGTCTATGCCTCTATGCTCGCATCATCGGGAAAGGTGGATATGTACACATTACAAAAACTACTAACGCATAAATCACCAATAATGACACAGCGTTACGCTCATTTACGGGATGAAACTATGAAAAATGCATCCGCACTGGCCGGAAATATTATTGAGCAGGCGGCGACGTCAAATGATAAGGACAGCGAGGCCATGAGATGAGGGGGAAGAAGATGACAAGAGATAGAAGAGAGAACCGTAAAAATATTACCATCAGAGCTGATGGGGAAAATGAGGATACCCGGATTAATCCGGGTGATAGTGTACCCGTACCCACACCAAAAGAGAAAAAAGAGTTTGAGGATGGATTTGATGAAGCAATCGTAAGGGGAATCGAAAAAAAATCGACCAAGAACGTAAGATTTTACCTGAAACACCTACACAAGTAGAACAACGGAAAGCAAGATTGGAGGCGCTGGAGTACCAATTAAAAGATGCTCGGAAGCAGGCTGATAAAAATGCAAACGTAAGGAAAGCGGTTACCCTTGAAGTCGCAAAGTGGGTGAGGAAAAACCGTAAGAAAGATTTAACACAACGAGAGGCGGCTAAAGAAATCAACAATGAATTAAAGAACAAGGAGTTGGAGGCATACAGCGAGAAGCATTTGATTAGGATTATCAAAGACTTAGGATTCCGACAAGGTAAATCAGGAAGAAAACCCAAAAAATAATTGGAACATTTTTGCATCTTCTAATATTCCAATTAACAAGTTACTATCTGATATAATTACAGAATAAATTGGTACATTTTTTTAATCTTCTTTTTTAGAATATCCTGTTTTACTTTTAATATCAATACCTTATCATACCCGCAAGTCACACGGTTTGCGGGTTTTTTATTTCCCGTAACCAGAAATCACTTTTGGAGGTTAGAAAGATGGATCACACCAAGGAAAAGGTAAAAATTGAGAACGTCACCGCATTGCTTAAAAAGCCTTACCTGAATGAAGTGGAAGCGGCGGCGGTTACAAATAGGGCGGTTTCTACCCTTCGCAATGATCGACACCTACGGCGCGGGTTGCCCTATCTGAAAATTGGCAAGCGAGCGATCCGCTATAAGACGGCGGAAGTTATCGCAATGATGGAAGCACGACGGATCAGCTTCGACGATTACCAGGCTAAATAGCGGGGATAGGGGATTGCTATGGAACAATTTGAACACTCCTCTGATCCCGCGGAAAGCCGCCGCCTGGCCAACGAGCAGGTTGAAGATGACCGCCATTTTTATGCACCCGAGTTGGAGGAGCCTGACATTGACAATAAATCCTCTTCCAACATCTCGGATTATCTGGCTATGGGGTTCAAAGCTGTCCTTCTGAAGGGCTACAATCACCAGGCAAATCCCAAACAGGACTACAAGACCGCAAAGGAACCTGTCAGGAAAGGGTTTACGAGAGGCGATTATAAAGGGATGACCTTACTGGAGATCCTGGAGGCCGAGAAGAGGAAATACTGGATCGGCTGGCTTGTACCACCTGGTCTGATAGTCATAGACAGCGAAGATCCCGGCACCATCTCCCTGATTGATGATCTTGTTAGGTCTGGAAGTAACAAGCCGAGTATTCAACGGACTAACAGAGGGAAGCAGTATCTTTTTAAATACGCCGGGAACGACATCCCGGCGGCATCGGAATATATCTGTGCCGGTGGTTTCCCCGTGACCCCACGCATCGCATTAAAAAACTATGTGATCATGCCCCCTACGAATGGCCGAACATGGGAGAAGTGGACTCCGCATGGAGCATTACCGGGACTCCTCTCCGCACTTGAACCGTATAATCCGAAAGATAAGATCCATGTGGCTCGATGTCTTTCGTGGGCTGTTGGAGAGGCATACCGCAAGGGTTCGTTGGCCGGATACGATGATCTGGATGCTGGATTCATGGATTTACTCCTTTCCTGTAATATACCGGAGGCACAGATTCACGAGGCTTATTCGCTTATTTTCCTGAACGATTATGATGAACGCCGGACCGAAGTTATGCTCAGGCGGACACAAGAGCGAAAAGAAAAAGAAGAATCCCTCCATGGTGCCGGATCTCTAATTAAAGGATTGAAAGACAAAGGCCTTGATGAGATCGCTGGACACGTCAAAAAGTTGCAACGTATGGCAAACATTTTTGACGATGATGACGATTCTGATCTCCTGAAAATTTTGAAAGAAGGGGAAGTCGGGATAGCAAAACATCTTACAATGCTGTGGAAAAATAAGTTGCGATACGACACCAGGGAAGGACGTTGGTATCAATGGGGATCTCATTGCTGGAGCCGTATCAGCGATGAATGTACCCTTGAATCCTTTGAACCATTGCGAACTCTGCTTGATAAAAAGGCCGTTATATTCGCAGAAAAGAAAATCAATGCAATGGGCAGAGATAAACAGAAGGCAGACCAATTTGAAGCCTATGAGAAATCCTTAATAAATGCCTTGAAAACCATCGGAGATGTGAGCCGACGTTCTGAGATTCTGAAGATGTGCCGAAGTGAGGGATCATATCTCGGCTTTAATGGAGCATGGGATGAACATCCTTATTTAATAGCCTGCACTAACGGGGTGCTGAACATAGATACATTAGATTTTTGTGATGGCAATCCTGGGGATAATGTCCGGACATCTATTCCTATTGAATGGAATCCAGACGCAAAATGCCCAACTTGGGAAGATGCCCTATTTTCCATTTTTGACGGGAATGAGGATGTTCTTGATTATTTCCAGCGTGTCCTCGGCTACTGTATATCCGGCCTGAACATTCACCACTTTCTATGGATTTGGGAAGGAAAGGGCAGAAATGGCAAGGGGCTTATTTATCGAGCATTGCATCATGTCCTAAGTGGTTTTATAACCTATGTTGATCGGGAACTATTACTGGAAAGAAAACACGGAAGGCAGAGCGGATCACCGGCTCCCGATGTGCTGGCTCTCTATGGGAAACGCATGGCCTTCATGGTTGAAACTACTGAAAACAGGAAATTCGATCCGGGAAAGATGAAATGGTTGACAGGCGGCGATATCGTTTCCGCACGAGGTATGTATGCGAAAGACATCACGCAATTTAAAAGCACAGCAAAGCTGCACTTACTGACGAATTTCCGGCCCCATATCAGCGGCGGGGATTATGCTGCATGGCAACGGATCATATTAATACCCTTCCCGTTGTCATTCGTGCTGGAACCATCGGCGGATGCGTCACGGAATGAACGCCAGGCAGTACCTCGCATTGAGGAGAAAATCCAAGGGGAAGCATCCGGGATCCTTGCATGGCTTGTAAGAGGATATCGAAAATACAAGACCAGAGGAATTAACTCACCGGCATGTATTAAGGAAGCAACGAAAGAATATCACAAAGAGGAAGATACTGTCGGGCGTTTTGTTGAAGAGAAACTCGAAACCTATATGGGCAATCTCTTACCAGCGGGGGAGTGTTATCGTGCCTATAATGAATGGTGTGAGGATCAAGATTTACATCCGAAACACAATACTACATTTGGGCGGGAAATGTGGCTGCACATTGAGGTCACGAAAAAAGGCAACAAGGCCTTTTATGTAAATACCAGAATTAAAGGGTGAGCCATATGAGTCATATCCCCATAAAGTCTTTTTATAAAAAAACGGTTTCTCATGAGGAGTTTACTGGAATATGAGTCATATGCCTACAAAACTGGTAACAAAAAAGTAGCATTTTTCAGTAACGGATTGAAGGCGATACCTATCAAGTTGGAAGATAGCTGCGGCAATCGCCTATACGATCTGCGGTTATTACGGAACACAGTTGAGCCCGAGAGGGAACGGAATATGGACAGCTATTCAACAAACAGATGGGCGAGGAATTTCTTGGATTGCAGACACGCCTATATCCCTTTATCCCCCCTTCTACCTGAAATACCCAATTAGGCCAAATTGGCCGGAATTTGAGTCAAGGAGTGACAAATATGGCAACAGATCAATGGTTAGTCGGATGGCGGGATATCGGAAAATATCTCGGGAAATCAGCAAAAACTGCCCAGCGCTATGCAAAAGATGGGATGCCCTTTTTTAGAGATCCTGCGGGAAGGCCAATGGCGAAACCGTCTATGATCGACGAGTTCATCGTTGAACTCAACCAACAGCAGTATGATGATAAGGTCTGGAAGGACAAGGGTATCGACACCGCACTTGCGTATGAGGATTATAAGGAAAAGCAGCGAAAGGCCTTCGATGAGAAGATCCTTCTGGCGCAGAGGCCGCCGCGGAGCCGGTATTAAGAAATATGGAAGTTGTTGGTATGTAAATTCACGGCCCCACTTGGTTTGCGGAGGGTGAAAATAATATTTGGCATATAGTCACAAATTACAATCCACACCCCGCCATGGTGCGCTCCCAGGTAAATAAAGCCTCTAAAAACTGGCTCAGAATAGAGGTTCTAATATCTGTCGCACCTCTTGACATTAACAATCAGCAAGAGTAGATTTAAATTATAGAGATGCTGTAATGCATGGATTTAGTTATGTCGCTGTATTTTATGAGGACATAAATATGA
>Ga0153915_10000942_pt1 | contig 26823 bp, 31 predicted proteins | sample Opewatmetagenome_2_FD_107003 | JGI IMG/M metagenome (GOLD analysis project Ga0153915, IMG submission 107003) | Freshwater wetland microbial communities from Ohio, USA - Open water 3 Core 3 Depth 3 metaG | ecosystem: Environmental > Aquatic > Freshwater > Wetlands | place: USA: Ohio, Lake Erie...
CCGTCTGTAGGTCCAGCAGACAGGTAACCGTTGCCAGTCTGGTAAGTCATCCGTACGCCATCCGCCGTGTCGTTCGCCGTTCCGCCCGTGGCCAGAACTTGTCCGGACGCGCGCACCTGTGTCGGCGAAATTGGACCCTTGGAAAAATGGAACGCACGAAAATCTGTGTAGCTTGTCACAAGATTTCCAGCCGTCACGATGGCGTAGATCGGCGTGTTCGCTGCCGTGAAGCCTGATGTGTTGACCGATAAATTGCCTGTGTTCGGGTCGCTTTCGACGTAATTCGTCGCCCCGTCGGTGAGCGTCTTGGTCCCGTTCGGAACCGCCGTCAGCGTTCCGGACACGTTCAAATACCCGCCGTAGTATCCCCATGTCAGGTTCGCCGTCGTTGACGCCCGTCTGCCATACAACGAAGCTGGCGACTCTGCGTCGAACAACGCATTGGCCGTTACTTCTTTGTTCGCCTGCGAACTACTGATTGTGTCCAATAATGTTGTGCTGTTGCTCATACGCTTCCCCTTGCGCCATAGCCGGTTCCGACGGTGGCGGATATTTGATAGACAATGAAATAGACGGTGTTGCCGGACGTCAACCCGTCTGCCGTTTGCTGTGCTGCGGTGTAAGTGGTTGTCGGCGTCGTCAGGCCGCTAATCGTGCGTTTCAGCGTGGCGTATGTGCTGCTGCTGTAAATCTCGACGGTGTAAGCCTCCGATGTCTCACCCAACGGAACGTCCGCATAATCATTCCACGCGCCACCTATGCGCGTTCTTCGCACCCAATTGAGTATGACATCGTTTGCGGCATTACGGCCACCGCCGAGCTGAACGGGGGAATAGCACTCCTGTGCAACTGCGGTGTTTGTGAAGTCAACGTCAAATGCGTCGTCCAAGAATCCGCCAATTGCAACCCCGCGATATTTTCTTGCGAGATTGTATTCTGAACTCGGGTTGTCAAATATGTATGTTGTTGTCGAGGACAGCAAGACTGCGCGATCTCCAGCGGCGTGAGTGCTCATTGCCCATTCAGTTCCGCGTCTTCCGCGCAACAACCCCGTCAGCGTGTAAGTGTTAGTCGCAACAAGTGTTGCGTTTTTGAACTGCAATATTTCGTTCCCGAGCAAAAGAACGTTCGCGCCATTTAGCACATTCAGCTCGGTGTCGCTTGACAACGTGCCGCGCGACATTGTAACAGTCACACTATTCATTTCATCGAATGTGTTGCCGCCAAAAAAATCGCTCAGCGCCGTTGATGCTGTTCCGATTGTTGCCTCATTCAGAATTGCACGACCGCTCTGCGACCATGTCGCACCGCCGTCGTTCGATTTGAATGTCTGCTCGCCCGTCCACGTTCCAGAATACGCACAGGCGGCTGCATAAAATCCGACGCCGTCGTCCTGATCCCGCAGCAGAGGAATGTCCATTAGTACAAGGTTGAGCAGCGGAGGAGAGGAAACTGTTGTCACGGGAGAAATCGGCGCAGCAGCGTTTGCTGTCTGTGTGTAAACGGATGCGTCTTCCAGCACTGCGCTTCTGTTATAAACCCCGCCATGTGCGTCCTCATCTACGATGCGCATGTTGTATGTATACGCGCCCTTCGTAACACCAGCCACGTCTGTTGGCTCAAGGTAGCTGTACTTCCAACCGTTCATTACGCCAAAGGTCGTTCTGCCCGTCCACGCGTCGAACATTAGCACGTCCGAAATCTGCTTCGCCTTGCTCGCGTCCATTGAAATGGCCAAGTTGACCGTCTGTTTGTTAGAGCTATTCGTTATCAGACGCTGTGACCGTTGTGAGTTCACTTGGTATGCTGCCGCCGTTTCCATGTACTGCACGTTCATCTCAACAGGAAGTTCCATTTCCTGTCTACGCTCCATCGCCAGGTTGACAGGCATTGCTCCACCGTAGGTATAAGCCGCAAGGTCGTCTTCAGTGATAGTTAATACCGTTGAACCGCCGCGTTTTATGAACTTTATTTTACCATCGGACTCGACGGCATCGAAGTAAAACGCCTGCATCAACTGCTCAATCTGTGCGCGACCTGTGCTGCGTTGCACGATATACCCGACGACAGTGTCTGTTAATTGTGTAACATCAATCTGGCCTGCTGTTAGGCCAGAACGGGTGCAAATGTCTGATGTCGTACTTGACAGCGCCACGGGTGTATTTGAAATGGAAAACAAAGACACCGCCTTGTTCGCGCTATATAGTATGGTCTTGTCTGTTGAAGCTGTCAGATCGCCCGTCAGCGCTATTGACGTGCTCGCCACGCCGAACGACAGCGTGTCGAGGTCAAAATAGATCAACTCCGCAAGCTGTATCACGTAAAAATATATGGCGTCTCCGCTGGAAGTTATTGACCGCGCGAGTACGGGTGTTCCTGAAACGTGTCCGACATACGCGCTTGTGTAAGTCGTCACGCTGCCGTTTGCGTTCAATAGTTGCACGGCGACGGCAGGCGTTGCGCCAGTGGCGTTGCATGGCATGAACCAGAAACGGCCTAGTGTGTCTTCGATGATGACAGTTCTGGCGTTGAGATCATAAGTGCTGATGCCTGCCCAGCTCCCGACAAGCACAGCGCGCATATCGCTGAACTTGCTGCCGAATAGCTGATACTTCCCGATCGCTCCGAGGGATCCAATCATCCAGACATAGCCTAATGAGTCCTCCATCACGAAGTAGCCGCGTGTATTCACAGGTATTACGCCTTGATATGTGCAATTTTTGTCGAACACGTACAAGTTCGTGTCGTTCGCTGTGCCCAATAGAACAAATGGAAGTAATTTATTTGAGGCAGCTTTTAGCACCGCAATCCCAGATGGTAAATTTGAATTCACAGCGTTTCTTCCGACTTTTATAAAGCCGTTTGTGCCAACTTTTGTCAGGACTGCATATCCATTTACGTCTCCCCCGGAGAAATAGGCATTGCCATTTCCATCGTTAGTGCAGCGCACAGCAAATAGGTCTGGCGGAATCGTTTGGTCAGTCAGCATTGTCAGATTTGCATCTTGCTGCCACACGCGCAAATAATACTGCCCGGCTGCAGACAGCAGGGCACCCGCGACAATGCTCCCTCCTGTATTCGTAACCATAAGGACATATGGGGAGGCCGGAGAGCTAGTGGCCAGCACAACAAGTCCGAGAGATCCACTTTGTATGATTTCAAATTCAAGATTAGGAGTACGATTTCCAAAGTCTGCCAATTGCAAATTCTCAAACACGACGTAAGCTGTCCCGCGATAAGCTGGCGTATTGGCCGCGCCGACATGGGCTTGAATTAGGCTGTCCGCTGTCTGCGCTTCAGAGCCTGTGTAAACACGCATAGAAGCGGCAAGACGTTGGCTTGCAATTATGTCGGCAACCGTGGCAGTTGACGTAACATTGTAAATCAACTTACCATTCGCCCATATCCGCCCAATTCCCGCAATCGTTCCCTCGCATAACGCCACCGCAAAGGATTGCGCGTAGGTATAAGTCGTCGTGGTTACGGTCGGACTGCTTCCCTTCCCGCCGGACTCTGTACTGTGGGAAATTTCGATGATATCAGTTGACCATACCACATTGCCGGACAAGCGCGATGCTCCGTAGACTTTGGGAACAGGATTGCCATATTGTGATGACATCACCTTCAGATCGTTAAGGCGCGGACCTTGCTGCGTAACGTCCGATGGCGTTGGCGATAACAACAATGCCGCGCCGGACACCGCCAGTCCATAGTTCCCAGAATACAGACCGACAACGACCTCTACGGCACCGATTATCTGTATCGTGCTCATGCCAGACCTTTCAGCATATAACACCCCACCAATCGTGAACGCCAAGTTGCATCGAGACCGCTCTCCACGACCCGGCCAACATCTTGGTATGCGTGTATCAACATTCCGTTGTCAAACACAGCCAAGTGTTGCGGCTCACGCAGGAACTTAAACAGCATGATGTCACCAGATCGGACAGCGCCGAATTCTATCTTTTCACAATGCGCAAGAACTGACGCTTCTAAAAGACCTTGGGACGGGATACGGCCATAACCGAGCACGTCCTGCACCTCAACCCCGCAAGCCACAGCAGCACAAACGACAACCCCCGCACAGTCCAACCCGACACCCGGTAAACGGCCTTGGTGATGGAACGGCGTGCCGATGTAGCTTCGTGCGGCGGAAACGAAGTCTATGCGGGTCATAGTTTCCCCGAAATCATGGCATCGCGCCCCGGTAAATCTGGAAATCCGCGAAAGTTTGCGACGTTGTTGAATTTAGATACGCATGTTGTGCGTATCTTGTCGCATCCTGCGCTCATGCTGTAAGTGTCACCGATAGAGATCGTATTTGGCATCGCTTGCTGCATCGTCACGATCCCATTGGCGAACGTTTTAACCTCCATACGATAGTTCGCATTCGCTCCGCCTGTCCAAGTCACAAGTCCGCCCTCGAAATAAGCGGCATTTTCAGTTCGCGCTGAATCGGTAAAAACACGTGAGCTGGTAGAGGAAGTGACATTGCCTGTGACAGTAAAATTGCCAAGCACGACACCGCAGCGTGTATCGCCGAGAGCGGCATCGCAACCAGGGGCGTACACACGACCGATTACTTGCTGCAACGGCTGTGTCATGCCGCGCAACTCCGCCACAAAATCAAATCTCCCTGTCTTAATATTCCCGAGCCAGCCTTGCCGCAGAATCATTGCCCCCATGGTCAGATCGTTGTAATTCACGGCTTGGGTCAGCACTTGCGCGAAGTCCCACAGCCCGGCATGAATGTCCGCTTCTTTGATTGTGGCGCTTGACAGCATCGCCTGCACTTCCAAATTGTCCACATTCAACCTTGCCGTTGTCTTTATACTTGAAGCCGTATGGCCTGTCGCGGCAAGGTATGTGACGCCTGAAAATGTCACATTCTGATCGTGATCTGTGAAGCCAAACACGTGTCCGTCCGTCCGCGTGACCTTCCACAGCGTGCAGACGGTGAGCAGTTTACCCTCCAAGTGCGCTTTAAGCGCCGCGCTAATGGTCTTCATGGGTTGCGCAGCTCCACAAGGTTAGCCTGCGCCCAATCAAGCAAGCCTCCCGGATTCAGGCTGATCTGCAACCAGTCAACGTCGAAGCGTACGGGAATGTCGAACTCTGTGGCAACGGTCAGCGTCTCGCTTGGCTGTGGGTATTTCTCCCCTTTCCCACTGCCCAATGTGATCGTCATTCCAGCGGTATTTGTAGCAAGCACAAACGTGTATGGTCCGTTCCCCGTCACACTGTTGATGGTGTGTGCCAAGTTATTAACGGCGGCAGCATTCGCACCTGAAAACAGGTCTAGGTACAGCAATTGTCCTGCTACCAATCCCAAATTCGACGCCAAAACGACGGTGGTGGTTGCATTCGCGGTGATGGAGGATGCGTTGGCAAGGGCATCCTCCATCACCGTCACGATGCCGGTGGTCGTGTCAATTGACCATTGTCCTGCGCCAGTGCCAAATGTCTGCGTGACGCCATTGCGCTTGATCTCGGTTGTGCCGACAACGGGCTTTACCAATTTTCCGACACTTGTGACGCTTCCACTTACATAATTTTTGTTGAGTTGATATGTTGGAGTCCCGGTGCCGACCCCCGCGCCAAGAACTCCAGTCGTGTGGTCGGTTGAATAATCGAAGATGTCCTTCACGCGGAAGCCATTCGCGCGACCACCGACCGCTCGGAAGAATGCTTTTGTCGCCTGCGCGTTGGCGATCGTCCGCATCCCATTCGACAGGGAATATCTGCGCAGAGGCAACGACCACACCATGTTGCGCTGTTCAGCACCGGAATTGACCATCACGATGTCGGTGACGAATTCCTCGCCGCCCTGCATCCATGCAGATACCTCATCTGGAAAGCGTGGCGTTTCGATGAAGCTCATTATGCGTTCCTCGCCATTGCACGTTGAATTGATAGACCCGCCAATGTCGCGATTTGCGCCTGTGTACGGGCATCAACATTACCGGACACGGTGAAATGGTTAGTGACAGAAGTCTGTTGTCCTCCGCCGCCTAGCACGGCAGCATTGTTCTGCACGGCGGGCGTGATGCGCTCACCACGGTGAACGAAGGTGAGCATGTCGTTTGGCACAAAGTTGGTGCCAACGGCGCGCTGCGATATTCCTAGAGCCGATGCATCAGACGCATTGAACGAGCCGCTTACGGAGCCTGTCCCTCCACCAGACGATCCTCCCGCGCCACTTGCAATCGCACCAAGAATTGCACCCCATGTGCTGCCTCCACTTGTGCCTTGTCCCATGACGGATGCCGCCAACTTTTGAGCTTGAATGCGAATGATTTCAGAGATAACGCTATCAGCGAAACTTTTGAAGGCGTCCGACAGGGACTTGGTGCCTTTGATGATGTCTTCAAACATCGTAGTCATCGAGCCTTCTATTGTTTGCTGCGCCTGTAAGCTGTATTTCATCCTTTCTAGCGTTGCGGCATGGTCAATGTCGGTAAGTTTCTGTTGATGCTTCTGTTCAGCCTCTTCGACGGCAATGTTGTAGTCTCGTAGAGTCTGCGTCTTGTCTTTGGACGTGAGCATGTCGGCGTCACGCTTCTTGAGCAAGTATTCCTTGGTGATCGCCAGGCTGCGCTCTTCCATTTGCCGTTGCAGCACAAACTCTTGCTCCGCCGTCATTTGGTGTAATGCAAGACGCTGCTTCGCATTTGACCTGTCCATGTCAAGTTGCGCCGTGTCTAAATTTTGCTGTTCTTTTGCCAGCGATGCGTTCATCGCGGCTGTGCGCGCCTTTTCGGCATTCTGGTATTCGACAGTATTCTTGCGAATCAAGTCGGTACGTTGTGCTTCCAGTACATTGATCTGTCCTGCAATGGCGGCCTGCTCTGCCGCGAACTTCAACTGTTCCTCCTCGTTCTTACCTTTTTTGGTTTGTGCGACTTGCAGTTCTTTTTGTTTGGCCGCAATGGAGGCTGCAACTCCCGTTTCTTCAATTTGCAGCTTGGCCGCATAGTACGCTTTCGTCGAGATCTCGCTGTCTGCATACGCAGCGTCATACATTGACTGTGCTTCTTTAAGGTATTCTCTTTGCAGTGCCAACTCAGCCTCGGACTGCGCCTTCGCAAGCGCATATTCACCCATTTGATTTGATGATTTGATTTTGGCTGGTGCCGATGTGGTATCTTCTGGTGTTGCAGCTCCGCCAAAAACGGGCTTGCTCATATGTGCATTCAGATCGGTCGCCGTTTTCGCGACCATGTCGCCAAGCCCTGCAATGGTCTTCTTGTAGTCTTCAGCGACGGCTTTAGCTTGCGCCATGCCACCTGCAAAATTCCCACTCAGCGCTGTGGCCGCAGCAGCAGACAGCCGAATAAGCAACTCAAACGATGCGGCAAGCGCATCAATGGCGGCAATGACAAGTGTGGCAGACATCACAAGGCCATCAAACAACACCCCAATGACTTTGACAACGACGCTGAACGCATCGAATGCCGGAACCAGTAGGGAGCGTAAAGCTGTTGCCAGTGCTGTCAACGCAGGCGTCAGCGCCGAGCCTATCGTGACATAAAACCCGTGCAGTGCAGAGTGTAACAGGTTGGTTTCGGCATTAAAATCGTTGGTGGCTTCCAAGTCATATTGTGACATCGTCAGGCCGAATTGCTTAGCGACCTCTGTTGCCTCAGCCTGCCGTTGGGCAGTCAGCTCCACCATATCGGCCATCATCGCATATGACCTGCCCATCAAATCTGCGCCAGCAGCATTGCGCGCCGCGCCAGCGGAAAATGTTTGCAGATATGTGTTGATGTTTTGGATGGTGGCCGATGCAGAGAGCAGGTTGCCATTCGCATCCGCATAGGCGACACCCGCCGCCCTGAACTTATCAGCATGTTGCTCAAGGATCATCGGTAAGCGCCGAGCAATTGCCTCATACTCACCTTGGCCTACACCAACCGCGTCAAGTGCAACCTTAAGACTGGACAGCGATTCTGCGGAACCGCCAAGCCTGTGCTGCATGTGCTCTACTTGTTCACCCCACTCAGCATAAGCATGAATGGCCTCATGCACGACCTCGGAGACGAACTTGCCGAGTTCTTCTCCGAGGCGCTCAATGCCCATGCCAAGTGCCATTGATGCCGCAGTAGCCGGATCAAAGCTGCCCTTAAGGTGTTCTCCAAGGCCTTGCAAGCCCTCTCGAAGTTTTCCGAGAGCGCCATCAAGTTCTCCGGTCTTGGCACCAAACTCAAGTGCTACTTTGTTGTCATCTGCCATTCCGGTCTCCGGGAAATTCCACCCAATGCTGCGGCAAGCTCTTCCATGTTTTGTTCCACGTCTTTCCCTGACTCACGCTTCACGCCAAGTGCTGCCGCTATGCCTGCAAGGCTGACCGCCAGCGGCGGGATCGCGTCCCACCTTTTGGCAATCGCCTCCATTCGCGGCAGCGTCATCTCCTCATCAACATACTCCCATGACCAGCCAAACGCCTCGATGAGCGTGACGTATAAGCTGTCCCAGTCTATGGATTCATGGGAGGAGGCGCTTCCCCCGGCTTTGCACTCCTGTAGCCATTCATGCTCAGAACCGCATTGAACACGATGGAGAAGTTGCCAAGGTCTAACTTATCGAACACCTCGCCAACGGTGATGTCTGGGTAATTGCGCTTCATCGCCATCTGCACGATTTCAGCAACGACATCCATCTGTTCACCAGTTGGCACGGCGCCCATGCCTTTAAGCGCCGACAACTTGTCCGGCAGCTCTTTGATCGCACCGAACCCTAACGGAGGAATTCGGTATTCCTCCATGCCCATTTGCACCCACGCCCCTCCACGATTTTCTGTTGGAGGGATGCGAACCACTTTGTCTTGATCTTCCACTTGCATCTCCTTATTCATCCATCGACATCGTGCCAAGCACATTCGATGCATCGCAGAATGCCTCAAAGTCGAACGATGGCACAGTCCAATCTTCGAGCTTGGTTGCGAGCGTCAACTTGTTCGACATGCAAGCATTCAGCGTCAGCGAAATTTGCTTGCTGTTATAGATACTGGTAAACACCCCGATGAACTGCGGAGAATTTCCTAGCAGCTGGTTCGTCATCGTGATCTTTTTACCGTTTGCTGCATCCGTGTATTGGTAGCTCACCAGCACAGCTACAGCATTCTGCGTGTTGTTGAATGTGTATACGCCTGTTGTCTCATTGCAGGAGTATTGCTGGCCTACAGGGCCAGACGTCACGCGTGTGTAAACTGTGCCGTCAGAAGACTTCACCACGCCCAAATCCTGCACATATGTCGAGTTGTTGGTAACCGTAACAATGTTGGCGCTGATGGTTTGCGCTTCCTGCACAGCAGTCTTCGTTTCGCCAGTTGTTGGGTTAGACAAGCCAAAGAACAAATCGTTGAACGCTTGGGCGTTGAACTGCGCGAAGTTTGCCTTGCCTTGCACCTTGGCTGTTCCGCGACCAACGGCCAGCGGGAATTGGAACGAGCCATAGAGCGGCTTGGATGTGAACGCAAAGTCTATGGACACATCCTGCAATGCGCCAAAACGAACCGGCGTTGCAGGGGTATTTGTCAAGCTGCGTCCGTAAAGCACGCCAGAACCGAATTGGTATTGCATGATGAACCTCCTTCTAGGTTGGGACTACGACTGTAATTGGAATGATGGCAACGAGCTGATCGCCCAGATTGCCCTCGAAAATTTCTACCGCGCCATCAATATAGCAATGCGATACGACTCCACCGAGCGTCACAGCATTGTTCCCGACATCGTCAATTGCCATCGCGGCTTCGATTGCGTCCATCAACGGATTAAACAATTGTGATGGGTTGACGTTCGGGTCATTCACAGCGCCCGTGTGCACATATAGGTACAGGTCGAGCGACAATGTCCATTTGGCAGGAAGTCCTCGCGGTTTAGAGACAGTCTCTCGACGCTGTAGTTGTAGCAGGGCTGGCTGGTCTTCTGCCTCGACCTTTTCCCAATCCTGCAATTTTCTTGTGGCCAGTTTGAATGCTGGCGAGCCTCCAATGGTCAGATTCGACCAGAAGGCAAAGATCGCGCTGTAAATGTTTTCGCGGGTCATCGCAGCGCCCCAAGCACGGCATTGCGCAAATCTTCGCGAATTCGCGGCTTGAATTCTTCAAGCGTTGGGCGTAGGAACGGGCGGGCAACGACATTCTTTTCACCCGGAGGATGCTTCATAAAATAACGTTCCCGCGCCATGCCAAGCAGCCCTTTTGGACCGCCACGTGCTCCTGCGCCGATCCGCTTTGTAAAGCCTTGCTCCCACGCAGCGCCATACTTTACATTCGTTCCGACAACTGCAAATATTCCATCATCACGCTCAATGACTTCACGATTGATCGAGCGGCGCAACGTGCCAGTGCGCACGTGCAATACTTGCCCGGTCAATTTACCTTCTTTCACTGCACGCTGTACTTGCACAGAAGATTTCGTGATTGATTTCAACAGTGCTTGTCGCACACGAGTTGGCGCACCGGCCAACTTGAGTAGCAATGATTCAGCATGGACGGCGACAATGATGTTCATGCAATCACCATCCTTCTGTACGGCATCAGCATTTCTTTTGCGCTGTCTGAGATCCCTTTCTTCTCATACGCAATCGTTTCGCCTGCGAGAGACTTGCTCGTGATACCTATATTGTTACGTTGCTGCAAGTCCAATCCAACCATTTCAATTACAGCCTGCTCAACTGCGGCAGGAATGTAGCCGTAAGTCATCGTCACGGCGTGGTTGTATTGTGCAGAGTTGAATGTGAACACGCCTGCGCTAAATGTGTACTGATTGGCAAGTGGCGCAGCACCGACTTGCGTCATTACAATGCCTAGCGTGTCGTCCATTACCGAAACAACGCTCGCTGCCGTGCCTCCAGTTGTCGGCGTGATGGTAGGCGCGTTTCCGGTCGGCACGAAATCCGTCTCGCTCGTCTGATATCCGCCTGTCCATGAACAAACGACGCTCTGCGGCTGCGTCGGGAATCTGTCCCCCCAGCCTATGCCACCGACTCCGCCGACAAGATACAAGCACGTGTCATCGAACAGGTATCCGGCCTGAATGCCGTCCGGCGATGCCGCAATTGCCGATCCATAGATGCTAAGCGCGGACACGGAAATGATGGGATTGTCCGGCAACACCAGCCGTGTCGTGCCTGTACCATTTAGTCGCTTACTGGCGTTCGTGACAGTCGGAAACGTGCGACCCGTCCACCGCTCCACAAGCGCGGACTCACGCGGAATCAACTGCGCAATCAGCGCATCTTGATTCGATGTGGTAATTGTCAAGTACGCCTTGACAGCGGCGATGGTGGTCAGGTTCACGATTTACTTACCGGACGACGGCCAAACCTTGTGCTGCCAAGTCCGCGACGTACTTCTGCGGGACTTGGATGCAGCCATTCTTGTCGGCTTGCAGGCTGAAGCCGCCGACGGACAACATACTGCCCATGCCTTGTGGCAACTTCAACGTTACCATGTCTGCTGTAAAGGGGTTGCTCATTTTGATTCTCCTTTTCTTTCGTTGTGTGATTTGTTACATGCCAGCAGGGCGCTTGTCCAGCCCTTGAGCAGCCAAAATTTCCGCCATGTCATCAACATGCAGGCAGTCGCACATGCGCGCATAAGTCGAGTGTCCGCCCTCATGCACGATGTTCCCATTGCAATAATCATTCCCTGCAACAGCGTCTTGCAATGTGCCGAAAGCATCAACCTTTCCTCCTGCCAACCGCACAATCTTGTCACCGTTTTTAGCCTCGCGGCCATTTCTGTAATGCATTTGGTTCTCCTCAATTCAAGATTTCAAAACCGCCGAAGGATTTCTCCCCCGGCGGAACAGCTCACAACAATGCTTAGCCCGCAGCGATGTTGGTGATGATACCAATCGAAGGTGGGAAGAAGTGCTGAAGCACCCCGTCTTCATAGATACCATACTGATACTTGCGGGTCACCAGCGGCCACTCGATCTGGTAGTAATCACGGCGCATGCGCATTTGCATGACGTTCGTGACGTTCGAGAGTGGGTAGGGCAGGCGGTTCGTGGTGAACAGCATCGTGCCAGCAGGCATGTTCGGGTGCAGGCGGATCTTCAACTCCTGTGCGCCATCCATGCCGAACTTGTTCAGGTAGGTGCGCACCATGATGCCGCCACCGACCATCCCTTGGTCCGCATTAAACACAAAGCGCTGAGCAGCATTCGCCGAACCGGCCAGAATCTTCTTGCCAATATCGTTCATTTGCTGCGAATTCACCCACAACGTGTCTGGACTGAGGCGGTAATTGTCCCAGAATGACTTCAATGCAGTGTCAATCTCCACGATACCGCCAGCGCCATCACTGGTCAACGGCGTGCCGGTGCCTGCGGTGCCGGTTGCCATCGTTGCTTGATAGCTGTTCAGCGTAGAGCTGGACGCGATGGTGAGCAGACCGTCGAATGCCAGGCTATTGGTTGAGTTGTTGGTCGAAGTCAATGCTTGGTAGTTCGCCACGCCGCCGCCAGATGCGGTGCCTGTCGCATTGGCAGTGATCAGCACGCTGTTGATCGTAGTGATCGCACCCAGCGTGAGGTTGCCAGAGTTTGCACCCCAGAACCATGCATAACCAACTGCGCCAGCGACAGGTGCCACGGTCGCAGAAATAGTAGTTGTGGTACCTGTGTTGGAGTTGATGATGTTGGCTTGCGTTGCAGGCAGTGCAGTGCCGCCGCTGATTGTGTCAGTGGAAGCGTCTGCATTCGTGCGGACAAATGACTGCAAAATACCAGTTGTTAGCGAGGCGTTAAGGTAGCCCTCGAAGGTCAACGCAACAACGCCGACGCCATAACCAACGTTTCCAGTCAGTGTTCCGCCAGTGTTAGCAGAGGTCAGGGTAGGCGTTGGCGTGTTGGCAACGGACAGGCTGTTGTTGCCGCCAAGGATGATCTTTTCTTCCGAGATCATCATGGCGCGCAACAACCCTTCAACAGCCAGCGCCTTCACATCCTGGAAGTTCTCGGCGGCATAGTCTGCTTCAAACGTCACAGAATCTTCCAGGCCGAGGCCTTTATACGCTGCCGTATAATCAGCGGTAGTAGTTGTGATGACTCCAGAACGGTTGCCACCAGACACGTAGGGCGAGCCTGTGCGCGCGGTGTTCACGCCAGTGACTGCACGCCATGCCGCTTGGATACCGCCCTTGCCAGACACACGAGGGATCTCGTTGCGCAGCGGGGTAATTACTGGATAAAGCTGCTTGGCCGGTGCCTCCAAGTCATAGGCTGTGATCCCGCTGACGGCGGATGCCGACTGCGTCCACGCTTTGCGCAATTCATCACTCGGATTGGCTTGCGCAGCCTTGAGCAGAGCAAGAGTCTCTGCAACGGAAGTATTTCCCATGGTGTTTCTCCTTGTAAAAGGGTGATTCGGTTAAATGAAAGTTAATAACTGGCTAGCCGCGATAAACCATCGGCTGTCCCCCTGTTGCGAATTGCTGCTTGATCAGTGAAGCGGCAGGATGCACCGCCCCATGAGCGTCTTTTACCAAGTCCGTTTCTGTGGGCTGTGCACTGCTGAATCCGCCATCGTCGTTTGCCTTGCTCACTGCACGCAAGGAGACTTTTGGAGCACGAGGCTCGGCCTCTAACTTCTTGATTTGCTCCTGTGCATCGAACAACGACTTCTGCAAAGGCTCGATGGCAGCGGCAACCATTTTTGCTAGCACACCATCTTCGGCCTTGTGCAAATCGCCAACATCGGCCTTCGCGGCAGGCTGACAATCTGCGCCCAAGTCAACGGAGGCTTTGTGGATTCCCTCGACAAGCGCCTTGTCGCCCGCGCCGTGCCGCGCGCCGTACTTGACAAGTGTCAGCAACGGGTGCTCGCCTTCATACTTGGCTAGTGCGCCACAATGCTCTGCCATCTGCATGACGTTCTGCGGCATTTCTTCGTCACCACCCGCCTCGGAAACTTCCTCGTCAATCATTTGCTTGAGAACGCCCGCGCACATTTGGATGCACGCGCCCAACGCTTGCGGCACGGGGGAGTCGTCGCCTTCACGGTAGGACTCATATGCTGCAGAATTCATCAAATTCTGCATCGCGCCGATGATCTGTGCGAATTGCGCACACTCATACATTCCCTTACGCAAGCCAGACACAAGAACCTTCATCACCTTGACGGTTTCGGCTTTGCTCGCTTCGTCGTCGCCAACCTTGAACCTCTCCTTTGCCGCTGCAATCTTGCTGTCAATCGTCTTTTGGTCCTCCGCACTGTACTTGCCCCTGTTCTTGTCCATGCCGAAATAGGATGCTGCCGCACGCACGTGCGCTTCAGTGTCAAGTGGGTATTTCTTGTTCTTTGTATCGGCGAATTCCACATCGCCATACTCCTTCTTGCCAGCTTCCGCGCTGGTATCATCACGCGCTGCGATCTTCACCATCTCGATGACTTCTGCCATGGTCAAGCCTTTGTCATTCATGAGCTTGCCGAAAGCAATGATTTCCTCAGGGGTGCCGGTAACGTCCACGGCACCGCCCTCCTTCTCCAAGTCCAAAGCAGGTTTGAATTCCACATCCGCTGTTGAGCCGTCTGCCTTTTGCACTTGGAAGAACTTTGCTGTCGGAATGCATGGCCTGTCAACGAGGCTGATTTCACTTGGAATAGCGACATAGCGCGTGTACTCCTTGTCCGCCACCTTTTCGACTGACTTCTCGCCATAACTTCCGCCGATGCTGAATCCGGTGTACACACCTTCAAGAACTTTTTTCCATTCGTTGTCATCAACGACTTTGGCGCACACATTGATCGTGCGCGCCGAGTCGTCAAACTGAATATCCTTCAGCACGCCAGCTGCGACCTTGCCATGCATTGCACGCAAGTTGCCGAGGCTCTTGCCGTCAGTGTCCTTCGACAAGTCTTCACTCCATTTGACGAAGTGTGGTTTGCTGCCGTCATAATTCAGCATCTCGCCAGACTTGTCCGGAGTCTCATCCGCCGCGCGGCCAAAGACAAGGCGCTTTTCCTCGTCCACTTTTTGAATCTGTGCAAATAATTTCATACTCGTCATGGTTGTGCTCCTTGTGAAAGTTGATTTACTATAGACCAGCAAGTGGCATTCGCTGCCGCTTGAATTACTCGGCAGGCCTCGATGTCGGTATCGGCTTGATATTGGAGATCGTCCAGTCGTTGCTTAAATCTGTCCAGAGCTTGTTGGTTTCGCTCTGATAGAAGCCTGGCGCTCTCAGTTGATACCGCGACTCCGCTGGCGGCTGTGGTTTCGCCACCACCACTTTCGGCGCAGGGCAAGAACACCCGGACAGCAGGGCGAGAATGAATAGCATTAACGATACCAATATCTTTTTCATGTTGATTCTCCAAGTCGTAGATTTTGGTTTGTGAAAATTGAACATACTCCCCGGTTGCTGTTGCCGCAGCAAGATCGGATTTAGCCATCTCCAGTTGCAGCGGAATCACCTTCCAGTGACGTTCGATGGTCGCCCCAAGAGCGATCAACATGGCAGCCACAACCAGGATGAGTAAAACGCGTGTATACATCATTTGCCACCCCTTCCAACAGAATACCCGAACACAAAAAATACCGCGCATAAACCGAAGGCCACAACGATGGAAATTATCTCATGAGTCATGCATAGCTCCAAAGGACAAACAGCACAGCGATTACGGCAATCGCAAAAAGGGCGGCATTATGGGTCATTGCTTGTTCACCGAACTGTTGAACCTGGAATCGCAGGTATAGCCAGTCACCCCGGACATAATCATCGCACCCATTGCCGGTTTGTAAAACTGGAAATTCTTCGCTGCCTCGACAATGTATTCCGCCGAAACTTGGTCGAACAGCCCCGCCCAATTCATCGCGGCCATAGAAGAGAAAAACATTGTCAGCGTGATCCCGGTCCCTGCCGGATTGTCTGCAATGAGGTAATCAAGGAATGTCCCTTGCGCCTGTCCTTTACGCTTTGCTACGCGCCAATGCGCATACATGCCAAGGAATCCAGGCAACACGATGATGATGCCTGCTATAATGTCTATCGCATCGCCAGCGGGTATTGCGGTAACTGCACTTACTGCATCCATGATTTTCCTTTCAATGATTGAAAATTATTGCGCCCGAATAGTTCCGGCGTTCAGCAATTGGAAATGCGCAGACTCAAGATCGCACCTCCAATCACCGCTCCATTCAAGACCAAAACGTTTCCCGATTGCGCCAAGAATGGCGTAGGACGGGTCAGCCCCATCGTCCACAACACGACCGTGCCGCAGTATCAGCAGGTCAACAGCACGCGATGCGGGGCGTCCTGCCGAATCAACGTGGTTGTGCTCGCTGGTGCCAGGCTTCTTGTATGTCTTCACGGCAGCTTTGTCCACAATATTCCCGGATTCGTCACGTCCGCATTGCCATACCGCAAACTGTCCAGCGGTGTTTCGGTAAGTACAAGCGACAATGGCCACATCACTTGCGGGCAATTCTGCTTTCGACGCTGCTAGAACTTCTATCGTTTTATCACGCATCTCGGGCGTGCAATCGTTTAAGTCTCTGCTAGTTTGTGGCATGACTATTTCTCCAGTTTATTTAAGAATAAGTCCAACAAGTTCTTTGCCGTGCATCACGAGCGTTACGATTGCTGCAATCGCAATGAGTTCTCCAATCTTTCCAAAAAACTTACCCTTCATCGTCCCAACAATATTGCGGGTTGCCCGGTGCTCATCATGATCAACTCTGTGCCCGTAAAAGTCAGCCTTACCATCAACATGAGGCATTGATTCTGTCACACTGGTTAAGAGTTTCAGCTCGCATCTGATAGAGGCCATTCCGGCCTCTTCATTCACCATGTGGGTACGTAGGGCAGAATCCAACGCCGCTTGCCGATCGTCAATCCTGCGCAGGTATTCGAACAAAGAAGGAGTCAAATTGGCCTGTTCCATTTAACAAGCCCCAGTTGCCGGGCATATTTTCCCGATGATGTTAACATGTGGTGTCGTGCTATATTTTGCCATAACGGCTAGCGCACACTGCTGCTGGACGAGCCCTGCGTCTGTTTGGGTCTGGAAAATTATAGCTCCTGTTGAATCAACGCTCGAAACTGATGGGCAAACTGTGCGAACATCTAAGTCTACTGCTAAAATTTGATCCACCGATATTTGTGCCGCATTAGCAGTGGCAGAAAACAGTAATCCTATAATAATTTTTTTCATCAAAACTCCCCATATCCATTCAGTAAAAAGGCGCCAGAAGTTCCTGCCAATACTGCTCCGTTAAACGTTGCTGTGCCGCTAGTCACATATTCTTCTGCTGAAATAAAATGGTATCCGCTTCCTGGGTAGAAATAATAATTCGCATCAACGGATGATGAAGTGGTCCCAACCTTAAACGTATCCGTTGTGGGGGTTGATGTAGAATCTAAGCCGAGAGAAATATGCACGGCGGCAGTGATCGAATTCGCAAATGAACTTTTATTTGCGGCGTAGAAATAAGACGACGTTGACTCGATAACAAAGTTCAATTGGTTTGCAGTATTCGCGTTTGCCTGTCTCCACACGGCTGTTGAATATGTCCATGATGCCGCGGTCTCTTCCCGCTTCATTGGCTTTTTTACTTTATTAAAGTGATTTGCTAAAAATCTGTTCGCAAGAGAATCTTCTGTCTGTCCGCTCACGCCAGTGGTTTTGAATACGCCAACATACAAGCAAGTTGCGTCAGCATTTTTAGTATCGAATCCGTTTTGTGTTCCGCGAGTCGGCTGCGTAGTTAACCCTGCCCACGCCACAAGTTGCAGGTTTGGCGTACCCGCGTTATAGCAGGCATATGCGTCATACATTGTGTTTGTAGTAGCTGGAACCGCAACACTTAGTTGAGAATTCACAAACTGTTGCCATGCCGAACCATTCCAAAGCGTCATTGTGCCTGCGGTGAAATAAACGGTAGTTGCGGCAGTAACATCTGCCGTTGTGATCGGGACCCCGCTGGTTAGTGTCAGGCGACCCGTTGGGACTTGTGGAGCAAGCAATGTGAGCTGGTTAGAGCCATTCTTCCCAACGGAAACATTGTCATATCCTACGTTTAGCGTATTGCCGGAATATGACAAAGCATTCCCTGCTGCTGGGTTTGTAACTGCCCCGCCCTGCGTATCAATCCACGTAGCCCCGGCAGCGTTGTACCAGTACACATGCCGATAATCAATTCCGCCCACGCCATCTACAAATACTTGCATCCCCGATGTGGGGGCGGTTTGTGTGTAGGTGTAAGCGCCTGGGGTTCCTCCGGTGACTTCAAAAATATATTTGTCTTTCCCGGTGAACGAACCCACAGCGCTTGCCGTGTTGTTGAATGTGACACCTACTCTGCTCCCGGCAGCAATTGTCCCAATGTCCGTCCATGCAGACGGACTTGCCGTTGCGCATTCGTATAAATGTCCAGCCGTCCACACGCCAGAACTCGCAGCAGCTATATAACTGTCCTCAAGTAAGCAGGTCGCTGGCGGTGCAGTTTGTGAATCGTCCAATACGTACGGAACGGCTATCGGAGACACCCAAGTCACCCCGGCGGATATTTGCCCAACTGTGGCCGCATCTGTTGATGCGAGTCCGGGCGATACGTTGGTAATGAGTTGAGAGTTCATGTCCACGCCAGACATGAATGTTTTAACGCCTGATATGGCCTGAGCGGAAGCGGTAAGTGCGCCCGGATGTGTTGCATCAGCGGGTTGTAACGTCAACACTTGCCCAGATAGAGAAGCGCCGTCTGCATTCGGTGTAGCACCTACCGCGCTGAGAGCGACATCGCCAGTGTTCGCGCCTGTGCTTGTGCCGGAGCCTGACGGTACGCCAGCCAGACTAGACACAGTAGCGCCGCTAATATTCCCTCCGACAAAATTGCATGACAGGCACGTATCGAGAATCTTTAGCTCGCCAGCCCATGCGCGTATCGGTTCATACGTTAAAGACAATAGAGCAATGCACAGCGATAATACAATTGATGGGATTATTTTTTTCATGTGTTGCTCCATAAATTATTCGTTCGGCTCGTACCATCCCTCATACGACAAAGTAGCCGAGCCGCCAGACGTTTGCGGTACTGCGTTCCCTTTTAGGATGCTTAATGATGGAAATGCTAGAGGTAGTCGTAACGTGCGTGTGACTGTGCTGTTCTCTAGTCTGAACGGTTCGTATACGGTAAAAAACAATCCGGGGGTAACTGTACCTTCCGATGTGATAGTCGCCAATAACCTGACCAAAATAGCAGTGTTGTCCGTTGCCGTTGCAGTAAGCCCGGTCATGTAAAATGTTTGTCCGGCAGGGATCATCCTCGCAGAATTGAGTGCCATGTTGCTGCCAGCAACCATTGCGTTATACACAACGCTCGGATCGCCTATTTTATGAATAGTAACAACCCCCTCGGTGGATCCTGTAGCACCGACAGTTTCAGAATGGATGTTCTCCACAAATCTAATATTGGTAGCGATTGTGTCAACCGGAGAAACTCCGCTCATATTGACAATCTCGCTCGCAGGTACGCCGGAGGCATTTAGATAATGTACATCAACCTGCCTGCATCCCGACCCGAGCAGGGTATCATTTGCGGATGTAGATACGAGCGTCATTTGTTCGCCCGTCGTTTGGTCAGGAATCGGCATCACGGCAGATGCGCCTTGCCAAATATCATTCCCAGTAGCGCCGGTTGAAATTGATGTCCTATCACCAAACCCGCGATACGGTATATGGTTTGCAACATTGCCGTGCGCTATCGCATAGGTGTAATCTAACGTTCGCATTGATCCATCAGCACCTTCCTCGTCATACCATCCGAGATGTTCCGAATTGTAGAACCGCATTCTTGACGGAACTTCGGCTACCCCGCTCGCGTTTGCGAGGAATTTAGAATTGAGCGATGCTACACTTGAAGCGGCGGAAGCGGCAGATGCGTTACCGGTAGCTTGCAGTGCGGACGTCGCTCCCCCCAGCACAGACACTGTGCCATAATCCGCCGCGCCAACGGCCAGCGAAAACAGACAACCAAGCAGTACGAGCAGACGGTTCATTGCAGCTGTGCACACGTGTAAGTGACCGCGCCAGACGACGAGTCGTAAGTGCTCGTCGTCGTCCAAGTATTCACACCGTCTGTTTCGGAGATGGTCGTAGTTGTTACCGTCCCAGAAACTGCTGGCGTGCTGGTCGTTGCCAGATTGCGCGGCTTCCCGTTCCCGTCACAATCACGATCGTATGTCATTGCGGCAGTTGGCGGGTTGCCGATTTGCTCAGACTGCGAGCGTTGAACTTTTCCGTTCGTCGCTGCCATGACAACTGCGACCGACGGTAAGAACAACAGCGCAGGCACCAATGCTGCGATTAAATATTTAACTTTCATCACTCTTCCCCTTTCAATACAGGAACAACATCACAAATGCAATTCGGGTGGTATGGCGGTTGCGCATAACCACTCACAAAATCATCGTCAATGCCAACTGTGCCAGCAGCAGCACATTCATCACACACATCATCCTTGTCATGCAAGTCGCCAAGAATCGAACGCTTACCAATGACTACTCCTGTTTCTCGCCATCCCTGCACGTTTCCGCTTACATGAGCAGAGGCCAGCTCAGTGCGCGCAATCACGTCCGCGCGAGACTCGCTGAACGCAAATGAAGCTCGAATTGAACGCGACAATTCGTCAGTGCTCATGCCGCTCTCGACAGCGCGCGTTATCTCACCACGCAGTGCTTCCTTAGTCGTGCTTGTCAAATTCGTGACCAGTTCAGCAGCGTGCTCTTTTGCATAGGTGCGTGCCATTTCATCCAGGTGATTAGTCATGTCCGGCGTTGCGTCCATTCCAACCTGCCCTATGCCGACAATCCCGGCAGCATTGAATGCATCAATGAGGTCTGGCGTGATGGCGTCAGTTACATCCACGCTCAGGCCTGTTAAATTCAGCTCACTCAATATTGCTTGGATGACGGCTTCTTGCGAATCCTGCTTCAACAGACGCAGCCCATATAGCCGTGCAACCTTTTTGGCAATGGTCTGTCCGCTGCTTTGCGTAACCTTGCTTGCTTTTTTAGAAACGTTGCCAACATGCTTTGCAGTGTACATCGCAACGCCTGTCGCGTTTGAACGCGCCTTAAGCAATGCGGGAAGGTTATGCACTCTTGCCCTTGCCGGGGACGAATTGGCCAGCACCTTGTCGGTGTCGCGTGGGCGTAGCAGCGCGGCGATCGCGTTCATGCTGTTGCCTCTTCTTGCTGCTGTACAGACTTTGACGCAGGAAGTGTCATACCTTGTGGCGCTTCCTTACGTGCGTCCATCCCCAGCCTTTCACGAACTTCATCGGCGGAATACACGTTCGTGTCCGTGATATAGATTTTGTCAATCTGCGCTTGCTTCAGAGGATCAACTGTGTTCTCTATCTTCCACTTGAATCGAACTTCCGGCACGCCGAGCTTCGTGGAAATCAAGAAATTCATCTTGTTTTGAATCCACCGCATAAGCGGAAACAGACCTTCTTCTTTTGCGGAATCAGCGGCCTGTTCTGCTGTGGCACGGCTTTGCTGTTTGACAAACGATGTCGGAGGGATGGAGAAGGCAAAGCAAACGATGCGCGCCAACCATTCATCGTATTCGTCCTTGAGCACGTCCTTCTTTGGGAAGATGATGTCCTTCAGACTTGGAACGAATCGCATCTTGCGGCGTGCGGCAGTGTTGCCTTCGTTCATGCTATCCCATAATGTTTGGAATTCAACAATTTGCTTCGGCGTCCAATTCTCCGGTACTTGTGCAATTGCCTCTGGCACATTGCCAGACGTGTAGAATTCCAGCTGGCTCAATTGACGACGTAGCGCGATGTTCACGGTCATGATGATTTGTTCAACAGGACTGAAGCCATATAAGCGGTTCGTGCGTGGATTGCGCATCATGTAAACGAGGTCATCTGTCGTCAGATCATTTGCCATGATGCCATGAATAATTTGCTGGTATGCCGGATCAGGCGGGAAAGGGGTACGGCCTTGCGCCGTTATCTTGCGTGTGATAGTCGCGGCGTCAATCAACTCAAGTGCCATCACTTTTCCGCCGCGATTGTATGCGGGGTAAACCGCAACAGCGTCAATAACCAGCAAGTCCTCGACAAAGATACTCAGCCAGTCGTCCCATGTGTGCTCACGATCTGGCATTTGCAGGAAATCGGACACGTATTTGATCTGTGCCGCGAACTGCTCGGAATTCTTCTCCTCGTCTGTCGGCACAATTTCCCAATCGAACGATTTGATCTGGTCTTTGCGTGTTTCGATAACAACGCGCAATAGATCATAGCCATCTGCCAACTGGCGCATCGTCGAGAACGGATTGGCCTCGGTGTTGCGAGGCTGGATGCGCAGGTTGACGCCAACAGGAAAGTCAAATGCACGGCCTTCGGATTTCTCCTGTGCGACAGGAGCAAGCGGCTGCGATGGACCGAAGAAATTTTCCGGGCCAACGCCTGTGATGGCGTAGCGAATGCCTTGGCTCACCCGTTGGATGAAGCCAGGATCAATGTTGCTGCCCATTGTCTCGCGGGAGGCCATTGATTATGCTTTCCGTGCATTCATAGCCGAGACATAATTGGCATGCGCAATATCTATCTCAGACTGAGTGGCTTTTGGATACATCTTTCGATGTTGATCTTCAAACTTTTGCTTATTGGTGTAATCTGTTTTCTGCTTTGTCCCACTTCCACCACTGTACTGGTTTCCATGAAACTCATGCCCTGCGAAGTCGCCCTTAAACAACGGCTCGCCGTTTTGTTGGGCGGCCTTAATTAAATCAACGACTGTTGCGTTCATACCACCTCCTTCATCTCTTGTTGCTGACGCGTGTAGTCTACCAATCTCATTTGCTCGCGGGAGGCCATTTATTTCACGTGCACTGCTTTAGTTGAATGCAAGTAGCCGATGGGCTTACCTGGCCTTGTAGTTATAAGCATGTTCCCCTCATGCCCAATCACTTCTTCATTCGGGGCGCCTTGGTAGTTAGCTCGCACTATCGTTCCTTTTGGAAACTTCTTTTCTGAGGCGGCAGTCTCTTTGCGCGCACGCTCCGCTCCGCTTGCATAATTTTTTGCATTGCTCCCTCCGCCTGTTGAGTACTGATTCCCATGGAACTCGTGCCCAGGAGCATCGCCCTTCTCAAACGTCACCGCAGGTTCGCCACCGACGTATCTCACACACTTTTTCAGATCAACACTCATGCCGCCTTCTCCTTCATCTCTTGTTGCTGACGCATGTAGTCTACCAGCCCCATCGTCTTACCACGAACACGACGCCAGTTGCAATACTGCGTCATGCTGTCAACTTCGTCATCGTCACCACCATCCGCACCCGTGAACTTGGAACAGGTGGACACGAAGTCTTCGATGTTTGGTTCGACGCTTGAGTCGGGCAGGAACACATTCCCGGCCTCACAAGCAGGTTGCATCGCGAATGCTCTTGCCGCCTTGCCACCTTCTGGATTTATTGGCAGCACTCCGGCAATCTCATCCGTCAGTGTTTCGATAACTGCGGAGCCGTTGGCTTTGTCCTCAACCAGCACCGCCGTCACGCCGACATTCGGATGCTTCGCGGACACAGCTGCCACGAAGTTGCGCAATGCAGTGACCGTTGCGCCGAATCCCATGCGCTCCTTAATGCGGCCAGGAAGCAGATAGTCGTTCGCGCCCTTGTTCCCCCATGCCTGAATTGCAACATGGTCAGAAGTCGTCAGATTCTTGAACGTACAATCAACACTCACGACGATCTCATCAAGTTGCGGCAGCTCTTTGTAGAACTTCCATTGATCACGGATGAAGATGATGCCGCTGCGCGGTTCCGGATTTTGTTGCAGTTGCGCTTGCTTGTGATAACTGCCGAGCGTCGTCTCCAAATCCTTTGCGATTTGTTCGGGAACGCGTGCGGGATGAATCAGTTCACCCTCGACTTTGCGCGGATCTGTAAAGCCGAGCGATGTCGGCTTCTGAATGAATTTCGGATCATAGCGGAAAGGCAACGCCAGATGTTCCCAGCCATCCTCATGCTCAAGCAAATAGCCTGTCAGATCGTTCACATTGAGTCGCTGGTGCACGACTATCACTGCGCCAGTTGATGGGTCATTCGCGCGGGTTGCCATCGTACCCTTCCACCACTCTACGGAGCCTGCAAGCGCAAGAGGGCTGTCTGCGTCCTTGGCCGAAACAGGGTCGTCCACGATGCGTATGTCGCCGCCGAAACCTGTGCCTGCGCCATCAGTGGATGTGACTGTGCGCATACCACGCTTGTCGTTTTCATATCGCGACTTTACGTTCTGGTCACCCGTCATCTTGAACTTGTGTCCGAACGCGGTTTGATAGCCAGACGATTCAATAACGCGCCGAGTATCAACGGCATCACGTGTCGCGATGTCCTTAGCATAGGAGGCTGTCAAGAATTGGCGCGAGGGATTATCAATCCAATCCCATGCTGGGAATGCGTGACTGACTAAAGATGATTTCAACATGCGGAATGGCATGTTGATGAGCAATTTCTGAATCTGGCCACGCTTGACAGCTGTCAGATGCTCGCATATCGCACCGATGTGCCAGTTGTCTTTGAATTGTGTTGCCGGCTGTAGGACCGGCCATGCAAAACGCCAGAAGAAGAAATGCAAATCGCGCCGTGCCATTTCGGCTTCGAGGTCGGATAGCATTGGCAGGCGCATAGGAGCGTTCACTTACTTGGCGCCCTTATATGTTCGCGAGCGACGCGCTCAGTAGGTGCTAGTTTCATACCGGTGTCCTGAGCCTCAACCAAAACTCTTGGCATGTCGCCACGAGCGTCACGTGCTTCGAGTACTTTGTATTTTTGGACGCCGTCACCCTCTAAATGAACTATATGCCCAGCTTGGAGTGGTTCTTTGCCATTCCAGGCTTTGCCACTAGCGCTTGTAGTTTCTTTGGCGCCTCCACTTATATATTGATTTCCGTGGAATTCGCGACCGGCGACATCGCCTTTAAACAATGGTTCGCCTTTTGTTGGCGCGACCTTGATCAGGCCAACGATTGATTCGCTCATGATTTATTTTCCAGTTTCCGCTGCAATGTGAGATAGGCTTGAAGCTCAGCGTCAGACAATGCACTCAGGTCTGCGACTGGGCTCAGAGGAGCTTCAGGATCGCCAGCCAGGATTTGGCGGTCGCCGAATTTGTGCGGCTTAAGATGAGCCATTAGCCACTTGCGTGTTTCGACACGGAGCCTGGAGCGTTGCACATGCTCGCCGTCTAAAACGACTGAGACTTTACCTGTGCGCTCATTCTCACGTTCGGTCCAGTCATTTGTACCATCATCTGCTATATCGAGCAGCTTGTCGCCCATGCATTCGGCTTGCTGGAACTTGGCTCGCGTGTATATGTCAGCGAGAGCTTTGTCGGTGTCGAGCCACTCATAGAACAATGAATAATTGGGGAAGTCTGGGTGATCTTTCAAGATGCTAACGACGCCACGCTCAGTGGATGCGATTATCTCGCATACAGCTTTTACAATTTCCAACTTTTTTTCTTCTGTCATGTTTGCAAATAATGAACGACGACGAGCAAGCTCAGAAGTGAATTTATCGGAAGCAGGCTTTTTTGCAGAGGACTTCATAGCAGGCTTTTTTGCAGGAAACTTCGCGACAAGCTTTGCCGTAGGCTTCTTCGATGTGAGAGCTTTCGCCATTCTTTAATCTCCAGTAATTGCAGACTAGGGCTTACATGCAGCATTACGCTGGCTGGCAGGTGTTTGCATTGTACTGCGGCATGCCACAATAAGTACATCCAGAAGCTACTACACATGGCTTCAAACTGATGAAAGCCTTATGTACTAAGCTTTACGCTCGATTTATGGCCCTCCATCTACACGATAATTACAGCATTTTGAGCGTCGTGCAGTGTGATGGGATGCAATGCCGGTATACCTTTTGTCAGAATTTACTACATCACTACACTACTTTTTAGTATCTTTATAGAATTTTATTCATATATTATTGTGATATTTTGTATAAAAAGGTTGGAGCGCATGTATTAACGTAGTCGTGTAGAAAAAGGCCTCTTTTAACTTTAAGTTCAAGAGCATAGCCCCACTGCACATGAAAAGTGTCGTGTATAAAAGGCTTGTGGCTCAAACACACAAGGCCTTTTTTAATACACGATCAGCCGACAAGCCTGGTACCAAGCCTCTTTTTCAGTCTTTTCACTCACTGGGTTACTTTATATAATTTATAAAGTACGATGTGGACTCGAATTTAGGGAGCAAACGTATGCCGAATATCTTAATAAATGTTTCCGAAGCCCTCTTGGCCGAGGTCGATAAAGTGGTAGAAGCTCGCAAACTGGCCAAATTGCAACTTGCTCAGCTAACTGCTGAAGAGAAGGCAGAAGCCGTGAAAATAGCAGACGCCCACGGAGTGAGCGCTGCAAATGCATGGTTGCGCTCAAAGAAGCCGGTGCTCCGTGCATCTCGTGTCGGTGTTGTGCTTGATCTGCTTGCTATTGCAGCGCCACGAATAAATGAACTGTTACCGGCTATGCCCCAGCCTGTTAAAGTTTCCAAGTCGGCGCCAGGCAAGCCGCGCCAACAGTTACAAGGTAAAAAGCCCTCTAAAGGAGCGTAACTGGGTTACGCTTAAAAAGATATATCGTATTATTTATTTGCTAGCGTACATCCTCTGTTATTCGCCCGGATAAAAGAGCACAGTCTTCGGACTTCTTGCACAGGTTCCTCCCGCTCTCTGTGTGGTGTTGCGCTAGCTCTTACGGGACACGCGGGAGAAGCATTAAGCGGAGAGCTTTATGACAAATAAGTTGGGCCCTATTCCAAAACGCAAAGTTGTACAAGGTAAA
>Ga0153915_10000943_pt1 | contig 26819 bp, 25 predicted proteins | sample Opewatmetagenome_2_FD_107003 | JGI IMG/M metagenome (GOLD analysis project Ga0153915, IMG submission 107003) | Freshwater wetland microbial communities from Ohio, USA - Open water 3 Core 3 Depth 3 metaG | ecosystem: Environmental > Aquatic > Freshwater > Wetlands | place: USA: Ohio, Lake Erie...
CTGTTTTCAAATTTTTCCTCCGGCAGGGATGAAGGCAACAGGCCAGACAGGAGAGGCACTTCCGCCCATCGTCCTGAAAAAAAGAGATAGCCGCCTGTTCCAAGCATCGCAAATATAAAAATGGCAATAGCCAACAAAAGAAGTTTCTGAACAGGAACGCCCCTTTCAGGGGTTTTATCATCTCTTACATCAGCTTTTAGAGGCAGAGGAGTACCGCATTTGCCGCAAAATCTGCCGTTATCTTCAATTTGTTTGCCGCATTCAGGACAAAACATAATTCATTATTTGATCTTCTGTCCGCACTGGACGCAAAAGACGTCTTCCTGATTATTCTGCTGACCGCATTTGGGACATAAGCCTGATATTGTTATTTCCTTCTTTATTACCGCTGGTTTCAGTCCCTGCGCCTCAAGCACTTTTTTATTGATTAACTCGATTGCCACGAGGACTTTTTCAATATCCACGGAAACATTCTCTATGACGCTGCGCTTGAATGTCAATCCCATAGGTGTACCGCCATACGTTTCAATCATAATAAACATCTTTTTAAAAAGCCAATAGGCAACAAAGGAAATGGCGGCAAATATTAAAAAAAGAACCAGAACAGCCGCATTTTGTGCAAAGGTGTTATTTCTGTCACAAGAAAAAAGACCAACCAATATCAGCAATACGCCAATAGCAAGATATCCGATAGGTTTCGAATAACCGCAACTTGTGTGTGCAGTGCTTGTCAGGGGTGTCACAATGTGTCTTTCGCCGAAGAGGCTTGATTCTTTGAAGGTAATTTCACTGGATGTCACCTTCAGGCTGTTGACGGCATCAAATCCCATTACAGTCAAGCACCATGCAATCACACCCGAAGTCCTGCCTTCTATATCAATAATATATCCGTCAGACGCAGTTTCGTTCACTTTTAATTTTCGCAGCACCAGCGTTGGACCGGAAAAACGGGATACTCCCCGCCCTGACAAGAATAAAATAACGAAAACAACTGCACCGCCTCCGATTATCATTTGAGAAAATCCTAATCCAAACATAAATTCCCCCTTTTAAATTAATAGTAGAGTTTCATATTAACAAAAATGCTTTTGTCATCTGCCGCCGCATATCTATCTGACGCTGAATTTACCGGTAAGTTTTTTACTTAAACCGGATGTGCTGATTACCGTAATCAGTTCATAACTGCCGCCGGGCAAATCCTTAGGTATGGTAAATTCCAGAGTGGATGTGTGGATAGCCTGGGGCTTTTCAAAAGATTTCCTTGACAGTTCAACGGACACCCCGCCGCCCGACAAGGTCACCACCTCCTGTATATGGAACCGTTTGCTTACTGACGGTGCAAGAACGGCAAACCGGTAACTTTGCGTTATCGAACCTCCTTTTGCAACAACTTTGGGACTGACCGAAAGCGCTTCCGCGTAAAGCGCATCGCTGCCGCCCCGGTAATGATATCTTTGAACCGCCGTGCTACGCTCCCCGACCATTCTTATGGTGCTGTCCAGCTTTTTTATCAGGTCCGCACATCCCGACATAACCAGCAAAACGACCGCCAGACCGGCCAGACCCCATAGTTTTTTATTTTTCCCGCAATATGCGCTGCTCATATGAAAGTTCCGCCTTTCTTATATTGATTTTCCTGTTTTGACTAACCCACAACAAATATCAAATCCGTGATGCCCCTTACCTGCCTGAAACCGTTGACGATCCGCAAAGCCCGCTGTTTATCGGTATTGTTCCGGACGGAACCCTTGACGACAACGTTCATGTTATCCCTGACTTCGGCAGTGACATTTCTTATTCCCGCCTTTATAAAGGCTCTGTTTATATCTTCTTCAAGCTTTGCCGTATCAGGCGAACCGGATGACCCGGAGGAAACAAATTTTTCCGGTAAAGTCTGCGGTGATGTTTCCTCCGGCAGCGAAGGATCTGCCTGCGCCGATCCTTGCGAATCCCCGGCAGGACTGATCTGAAATTTAGCGCAGTCAATAACTTTTATATATTTATTAGATTTTATAATATTAAACACTGCATCTCTATCAATGTCGCTGTTTACCGCACCTTCAACTTCGGCAACCCCTTTATCACTGACATTGACGGAAACAGAATATCCCTTTGACCTGAGATCATCGTTTATAATCTTCTGCGCTCTGGAAGGAGTCATGCCGATATGGCCGGAATAATACAGGGCTCCGGCCACCGCAGATATAATAACAACAATAGAAATCAATGCTATCCAAATCCATTTGTTTGAACGTTTATCCTTAGTTTTAGCTTTAATTGGCGGATTGTATTTAGAATTGTCATTCAGAGGCATTTCCTCTTTCCCGCCCTGCACTGCCACATAAGTATTCCCGGCACTGCTTTGAGGATAAGAAGGCCCGGAAATTTCAACAGTTGATTTATTCTCCTGCATCCCCTGCACCCGCATTTCTGCAGCGGCGGTCTTCGTCCCTGCAAGCGCGGCGCCATCCTTTTTGCAAAATTTTGCGTTCAAGGAATTTTCGGTGCCGCAAACAGGGCAAAGAAGAAATTTTTCGGCATGAGAATTTTTCTCACTCGGAACCATTCGGGGCTGTTGCAGATTACAGCCGTCCTCCTTGCAGAACTTCGCCGTAGCAGGATTGTCAGTTCCACATTGAGGGCATTTTATAACTTGATTTTCCTGAGGCTTTTTCAGTTCTATTTTATTGCCGCATTTGGGACAGAATTTTACCGTGTCTGAAATTTCTGTTTTACATTTATCGCAAATCATTTTCACTCTGCTGCTCCTTTGCTCTTTACAATGCACATACTTTCCGACAAAAGCGATTAATTGTTTTTGTCGGAAAACACCTTAAATGACAGGACATCCGAAAATTATGCAACTTGTATTATGATTGTGAAACTAAACGCATTTACCACTATTGAAACTATTTGAGGTATGCAATACATAAAAATGAAAAAATGTCAATACTCACAATAATTATTGAATTGATTATTATTGATAAGAACTTCTTTTTTGTTTTGGGCAGTATAAGAAACGATCACTTGTGTGTCAAGAATATTTAGCCACAAGATGTGGGGTGTGGAACCAATGACAGCTCGGTTGGCGCATCGCGTCATCTGGTATAATGTAAAATTTGTTCATCTTTTGATATTTTCATCTTAGAAAAAGATGTTTTTCCCAAAATTCAGGCAGACCTGTCCGGCACGCCTTAAATGATTCTTGAAAAAATCACAATGCGTTATGATTGTATGTAATCATCCCAGGAGTATTCAGGGTCGCTCCCCGATCAGGTCGAGGACAGGCTCCGATAATGTCAGCGTGTTCGTTCCGGGGACACGCTGCGCTCCTGCGGGCCTGGGCAACATGTCCCCGCCAAATTCGGCGGCATATTCCCGGTTCGGCGGGTCATTAATTTCAGGCGGCGGCCTTGATCGGACGAGCCGGAGTCTCAGATGTTGGAGAATGTCCCTAATCACGACATGTCTTCAATGAAGCTGATGATCCTCATGGCACCTTGACATTTCGGACAAACCAGAGGATCAACTTTATCTATTATCAGTTTGATGGAAGCGCCGATGAAGTCTATTCAGTATTAATTTCAATCTTGTTTTACCTTCCATTATCTGGTAGTTCTGAACTCAAGGATTGTGCCGATGAACGAAATTTTAACAGTTACACAACTCAATAATAATATTAAATTTCTCCTGGAGGAGACATTTGAATCCGTTCTGGTGGAAGGCGAAGTTTCCAATCTGCGGCGGCCGCAATCCGGACATGTTTATTTTACGCTGAAAGATGACAAGAGCCAGATTAAGGCGGTCTTTTTTCATAAGTTCGGCACGTATCAGCGGCGGACTACTTTTGAACTGGAAGAGGGTTTAAAAGTTTTGTGCCGGGCGCGCCTGAACGTTTATCTGCCGCGCGGAGAATATCAGCTTGTTGTCGAATCGGTGGAACCCCTTGGCGTCGGCGCTCTGCAAAAAGCGTTTGAACAGCTCAAGGCCAGGCTTTTTGCTGAAGGGCTGTTTGATGAACGCCATAAAAAAACAATTCCCTTTATGCCCGAAAGAATCGGTGTCATAACTTCGCCTACCGGCGCGGTGATCAAAGACATTCTGAATATCACTAAACGGCGTTTTCCCGTGGCGGATATATTAATTGCTCCCGTGCGGGTGCAGGGGAATGAAGCAGCCCCCGAAATCATTCAGGCTCTGCGCAATTTGCAATCGCATGGAGATGTCGATGTGATAGTCATTGCCCGCGGCGGCGGTTCCCTTGAAGATATTGCTCCTTTCAATGACGAGGCTCTGGCGCGGGAGATTTTCCGTTCGTCAATACCTGTAGTATCCGCGGTTGGTCACGAAACAGACTTTACCATTTGTGATTTTGTGGCGGATCTGCGGGCGCCCACACCGTCTGCCGCGGCGGAATTAATTGTGCCTGAATGGGTGGAACTGATAACAAAAATTGATATTTTAAAGCAGAGGATGATGGCAGGTTTGGGCCGCCGCCTGAAAGATACAAGAGACAGGATTGCCGGATTGCAGGACAGGCTTAAAGATCCGCGGCGGTTTCTGATTAATTTGAAAATCAATCTGGATGACCTCAAAGAAAGACTTAAACTGGCTTTTCATCATGAAAGACAAAATCTGTATAATGAGCTTGGGCAGCTTCAACTGCGTCTGATGCATCAGAGTCCGTCAAAAAAAGTCAGCGAAAGAAAAATTTTATTAGATAATATGCAAAAGGATTTATTCAATAATTTTGCAGGCCGCCTTACCGCGCTCAAAGAGCGGCTTCAAAAGGACTCCGCTGTATTGGAATCCTTGAGCCCTCTGGGAGTTTTGCAGAGGGGTTACAGCATTACACGCAGTGCCGCCAGCGGTATGATTATCCGGCAATCGGCTGATCTAAGTGTCGGGGAGGATGTAAATATCCAATTGGCAAGAGGTAATTTTAACGCTAAGATAGAAAAAATATCTCAGGAGTAATTATGGCAAAAGAAAAATTTGAAGACGCGTTGGAAAAACTCGAGGATATCGTTAAAAAAATGGAATCCGGTGATATGCCTTTGGATGAAGCCTTGAAATCTTTTGAGGAAGGTATAAAAATAATTCGCTTTTGTTCTTCTAAATTAGAGGAAACTCAAAGGCGTGTTGAAATGCTTCTGGGGAAAGAAGATTCTCTGCAGGTGAAACGTTTCGAGGGAGAAGACGACTGTGGCTGAATATGATGATGGATTTTTAAAAGCGTATTTGCAGGACAGGCGGAAAATTGTTGAAGAAGCCCTGGAGCATTATATCCCGGCGGATGATATTCCGGCGGAAATATACGAGGCTGTCCGCTATAGTCTTTTTAACGGAGGAAAACGGATCAGGCCGATTCTCTGTCTGGCTGCGGCGGAAGCGGTTGGCGGAGACATGGCTTCAGCTATACCGGTTGCCTGCGCTTTGGAATTAATTCATACTTACTCCCTGATTCATGACGATTTACCGGCAATGGATAATGATGATTTCCGGCGCGGCAAACCCGCCTGTCACAAAGCCTTTGGAGAGGATATCGCAATACTTGCCGGCGACGCGCTTCTTACGGAGGCTTTTGTTCTTTTATCCCGCGCGGAAAAAGTCAGGCTGTCCGGGTTCTCCGCGGAAAAACGCCTGGCAGTCATACAGGAAATTGCCTATGCCGCCGGAATTTGCGGCATGGTCGGCGGTCAGGCTCTTGATATGCTTTCGGGAAAATTCGAGGCTGAAGAAAATACACTTCGGGAGATTCACCGGCGCAAAACGGGAGCGTTAATTGTTGCGGCAGTAAAATCGGGAGCCATGATTTTTAATGCCGGCAAGGATAAAATCCAGTCTCTGGCTGAATACGGGATAAATCTGGGTTTGGCTTTTCAGATAGCAGATGACATTCTGAACGTCGAAGGAGACCGTGAGTTGATGGGCAAGGGAACCGGCAGTGATGCCGCTCATGACAAGCTTACCTATCCGGCTTTGCTGGGTATGAAAATGGCAAAAGAAAAACTGGCAAGGCATATAGAAGTCGCAGTGGCGAGTCTGTCCGGTTTTGATGAAAGGGCCATGCCGCTTGTTGTTATTGCCCGTTATGTGATGGAAAGAAAATCTTAAGCTGAATTGTTGGAAAGGATTTGGTTTTGGTAAAGCAACAGGAAACAGTAAATTACAGTGTTTTGAAAGATGTGGAATTCCCCGCGGATATCCGCAAACTTAACACTGCCCAACTTAATACTCTGGCCCGGGAAATAAGAGATTTGATTATTCATACGGTTTCTATACGCGGCGGCCATCTTGCCGCGTCTTTGGGGACAGTGGAATTAACGCTTGCCCTGCATTACGTTTTTAATACGCCGCAGGATAAGATTGTCTGGGATGTCGGCCATCAGGCTTACGCGCATAAAATCATTACAGGACGCAAGGATGCTTTTGCCAATTTACGAAAACAGGACGGCGTCAGCGGATTTCCCCGAAGAGAAGAAAGCAAGTATGATGTTTTTGGTGTGGGACACAGCGGTACTTCTATTTCCGCCGCCGCGGGGTTTACCGAAGCCGGTTGTTTAAAAGGCGATAAAAATAAAATAATCGCTGTTATCGGCGACGGTTCCATGACCACAGGAATGGCCTTTGAAGGATTGAACTGGGTCGGAGACCGTAAGAAAAACATGATCATAATTTTGAACGATAACGAAATGTCCATTTCTTCCAATGTAGGCGCAATGTCTTCCTATCTGAACCGGGTAATGACCGGCCATACAATAACAACATTAAAAGCGGATGTTAAAGGTTTTCTCGGAAGCATTCCGGGCATTGGCGGAGGCATGGTTAAATTTGCCCGGCGGATAGAAGAAATCCTGAAAACCATGATGGTTCCCGGAGCGCTTTTTGAGGAAATGGGATTCACCTATGTGGGGCCGTTTGAGGGACACCGCTTAAAATATCTGATTAAAAATTTTGAAAATATCAAGGAATTGACCGGCCCCGTGCTGGTTCATGTAATCACAAAAAAAGGCAAGGGCTACAGATTTGCCGAAGAAAACCCGCTGACATATCACGGCGTATCGCCTTTTAACGTGGATACCGGCAAATCAATTTCTCCCCCGTCCGACGTTCCGGCATACACAAAGGTATTCGGTTCTACTATAGTTAAACTGGCCAAGACCGATTCCCGCATTGTGGCTGTTACCGCCGCAATGTGCGACGGCACAGGTCTCAATCAGTTTTGCAGGGAATTCCCCAATCGTTTTTATGACGTCGGTATCGCGGAACAGCACGCGGTTACCTTTGCCGCCGGCCTGGCGGCGGAGGGCTTTGTTCCGGTAGTTGCCATTTATTCGACTTTCCTGCAAAGGGCTTATGATCAGATCGTATATGATGTCTGCCTGCAAAATCTGCCGGTTGTTTTTGCTATTGACCGCGGCGGGCTTGTCGGCGAGGACGGCGCCACCCATCAGGGTCTTCTGGATTATTCTTATTTGCGTTCCATTCCCGGTATTATTGCCATGGCGCCAAAAGATGAAAATGAACTGCAGCACATGCTCAAAACGGCTGTCGGCTGCGGCCGGCCGGTTTCGCTGCGTTATCCGCGGGGCAAGGGAATTGGAGTAATCCTTGATGATGAGCCGAAAACTCTGGAAATAGGGAAGGGTGAAGTATTGCGGGAAGGATCGGATATAGCTGTTTTGGCTATTGGTTCGACTGTCCATCCGGTTGTGGCCGCGGCAAAAAAGCTCTCCGAAGAAGGAATCCATATTAAAGTGATCAATGCCCGTTTTGTAAAACCTCTTGATAATGAACTTATTTTGAAAACGGCGTCAACGATTAAAAAAATTATTACGGTTGAAGAAAACATGCTTGCCGGCGGGTTCGGCAGCGCTGTTCTGGAATTACTGGCCGAAGAAGGAGTAACCGGCGTTTGGGTAAAGAGACTGGGCATCCCCGATGAATTTGTCAAACATGCCACACAGGCCGAGCAGCGTCATGAATACGGCATTGATGAAGAAGGTATTATTCGTACGGTAAAAGATATGCTGGCCGGACAGGCCGGCATTCAATAATTTAAATTATACCAGTTCGCTTTCGCTGTTCCTCAGGAGCAAAATGGTACTGCATGCGTATGGCCACTAAAAAAATTCGTCTGGACAAGTTGCTCGTTGATCGCGGGTTCGCGCCTACGCTGGAAAAAGCCCGCGCTCTGATTCTGGCCCGGGCGGTTAAAGTTAATGAAACCTACCCGGATAAAGCAGGCGCGCCTTTTCCCGCCGATGCGGAAATTCATATAAAGGGCGAGGATAATCCTTATGTCAGCCGCGGAGGATTAAAGCTGGAAGCGGCTTTGAAAGAGTTTAAACTGAATGTTGAGAATGTTGTCGCTTTTGATGTCGGCGCTTCCACCGGAGGTTTTACAGACTGCCTTCTGCAGGCAGGCGCTCGCAAAGTTTACGCTCTTGATGTCGGTTACGGCCAGTTGGCGTGGAAGCTGCGCGAAGACAAACGCGTCGTCGTAATCGAACGCACGAATATCCGTTATTATGACGGCGTTGCTCTGGACGAACGGATTGACCTGACCGCAATCGATGCTTCTTTTATTTCTCTGAAAATTATTATTCCATCCGTTTTAAAATTTCTGGGAGAAGGGTCGCGGATTCTGGCGTTGATTAAACCGCAGTTTGAAGCCCGGCGTGACGAAGTGGGTGATCATGGAGTGGTCCGGGATGCCGCTGTTCATGATCGCGTATTGCAGGATATCAGAGAATTTTGCGAATCTCTTAAACTGGACGTTGAAGGAATCTGCGCGTCGCCTGTTCTGGGTCCGGCGGGCAACAGGGAATTCTTTATTTTAGCGCGGGTAAAAGAGAAAAATGGAAATTAAACTTGCCGTAACAGCGGGCTTTTGCATGGGAGTACGCAGGGCTGTGGATATCGTGCTGGATATAGCGCAGCATGAAACCAGCCGCCGTATTTATACTTATGGTCCGTTGATTCATAATCCGCAGACAATCGAATTGCTCAAAAGCCGCGGCGTCAAACCTGTCGAAAGCATCGAGGAAATAGAAGACAGGGGAAACGCCATTCTGATTATCCGCGCTCACGGCATCGCCCCGGCCGAAAGAAAAAAAATAAAGGAAAGCGGAATTGAAATCGTTGACGCCACCTGTCCGAAAGTCGGTTATGTTCAATCTATCATCAAAAAACACGCGGCCCTTGATTATACCGTGGTGATTGTAGGCGATAAGGAACATCCGGAGGTTGACGGCCTCTTAGGTTATGCCGGCGGCCGCGGAATTATTCTGTCCACTCTGGATGATGTGGATAAGTTTTCCTGCATCGATAAAATTTGTGTTGTCGCCCAGACAACTCAGGACTTAGACAGTTACAGTGAAATTGTGGAAAAGATTAAAATGAAATGTCCTCAGGCTGTTGTCTTTAACACTATTTGTTCTTCAACGGAACAAAGACAGGCGGAAGTTATCGCCATGGCGGACGAAATGGATGCGATGTTCATTGTCGGCGGAAGAAACAGCGCCAATACCAGACGGCTGGCTGACCTCGCCAGGAAGAAACAATCTTCCACTTTTCATATCGAAACTCCCGATGAAATGGAAAAGATTAACCTCGGCCCCTATAACAGCATTGGAGTTTCAGCGGGCGCTTCCACTCCGAACTGGATTATCGACCGGATAATGGACAAAATCATGGAAGGTCAAAGCCGCAAGTTGAAGAATCTGGGCAAATTACTTAATCTCTGGATACTGGCAATTAAAACCGATATTTATTCCGCTTTCGGCGCCGCTTGCCTTTGTCTTGTTTGCATGCTTCTGCAGAATATGCCGGTTAGATTGTCCTTCGTGGCGATTGCTTTTCTCTTTGTGTACGCGATACACGTCTTAAACCGTTTAATCAGCCGGAAGCCTGCGGGTCTCGTCGGTTCTTTTCGTGAAGAAAGCTACGACCGGCATAAAAAAACATATTTATACACCGCACTGCTTTCTATTGCCGCGGCCCTCGCGCTGGCATTTAATACTTCGTTCATTGTTTTTGTCGTTTTATTTGTTGTTTCATTTACAGGCGCAATTTATAATATGAATATTCTGTCTAAAAAATGGCGCTTCCGGAGTTTAAAAGATTTGCCCGGTTCAAAAAATCTGTCCATGTCCATTGCCTGGTCAATAGTAACGGCAATTTTGCCTGCTTTGGACAATAAATATTCCTTTAACGCCGGTTTAATTGTTGCTTTTAGTTTTACCTTTGTAATCGTTTTCATCCGTTCAGCGATGTCGGATATTCTGGAAATACAGAATGATAAACTGATAGGACAGGAAACGATACCCGTTTTTTTCGGTAAAGAGCGTACGATAACCATTCTTAGAGTTATTTCATTTATATTACTGGTTCTTCTTCTCTTTTCGTATCCGGCGGGGTGGAGTCCGTTTTTAAGTATTCTACTGATTTCGTGCATATTATATATATGGATTTGTTTTCATTTTTGTTATAAAAAAGGCGCACTTTCCGGGGCTGTCAGAGAAGGCCTTCTCGAAACCAGCTATATTATAGCTGGTTTTTGTGTTTTATTGTGGCGTATTTTTTGATATGGAGATTTACTTCCGGAAATCAGGAGGTTCTAAAATTATGGCAGGAAAATCGTTCGTAAAATATATTTTAATCATTTTTATTCTGTTAACGACGGGATGCAGCGGCTTGCGTTTTTCCCAATCGGCGCCTGAAGTGAAGGATTTTCACCCGAAGGTAGTGGCTGTGTTTCCTGTGGAAGTCTGGAATCATAAAGATGAAACTGATTCCAGGGAAGCGGTTGAACAAATTGTCGCGGGTTCTCTGGTTGAAAAGAAATGGTTTGCCGGTGTCGTGTATGCGGATGAGTTGAAAAAACAAATCCAGACAAACGATGAATTAAAGAAAGTAATGACTGATTATCTTTCTAAATTGAGAATGCTTGATTTTTCCGATCCTGATTTGAGCAAAAAAATCGGTCAATTAGCTAAAATTGACGCATTTTTGATGATTTCTGTCGATGATTGGGAATATTATGTTGAACGTGATAAAAAAATGGCTAAGGTTGGCCTGACCATGGAATTATATGATACTTCCACCGGTAAATTAATGTGGAAAGCCGGTTATGCTATAGCGGAGGATTATGTAATCATGAAACCTGATTTGCCGAAAATTGCCCAGAATGTTGCCCGTAAGATGATTTCTTACATGCCGCATTGATTGGCTTAAAAAGGATAAATTTTAACCGGTTAAGGAGAAGTCAGATGAAAGAAGAAGTGCAGAAAGCTATCGATCTTATCAGGCCCGGTCTCCAGGCGGATGGCGGGGATGTAGAACTTGTCGATGTCAGTGAGGACGGAATTGTTAAGGTTAGGTTGACAGGCGCCTGCCGTGGTTGTCCCATGTCCCAGATGACTTTAAAGATGGGGATAGAAAAAATTATCAGGCAACAAATACCTGATATAAAGGAAGTCATTGCCGTTTAAACTTTCCCCCCGGCAACAGGCCAAAAAACATTTAAAAAAAACTTTATTTGTTAATTGACAATTGGGAGCGATTTTGATTAACAAATACTTCCTTACAGCCGATTGTGAGGGAATTTGAGTTTGTTGAAATAATTATTTTAAGAAGGAGCGTAAAGAATTATGGCATATGTAATTACTGACGAATGTATCGCTTGCGGTTCCTGCGAAAGCGAATGCCCTGTCGAGGCAATTTCTGAAGGCGAAGATAAATATGTTATCGACCCCAAGCTTTGTAACGATTGCGGAAGTTGCGCCGACCAGTGTCCGGTGGAAGCAATAGTTCCCGGGGATGGAAAATAATTTATCAGCGGCAAAATTATAGCCGGGAATAGATCCTCAGGATCTATTCCCGGTTTCCCCTTTTTTTATTTACAAACCATCCTCACTTGCCGCAAGGCGGGTCCTGTTATTTTACGAAAATTAAACCGGGATTTATTTTAATTAATTAACATAAGATCAAATGTGAAAGGTTTAATTAGTGAAAAAGTTAATTACCTTTGAAGGTATTGAAGGTTCGGGAAAGTCAACCCAGATAAAACTTGTTGCCGGATATCTGACGGAGAAAAAAGTTCCGCATATAGTTACTCAGGAACCGACGGGAACCGGCATCGGTCGTAAGATAGGAGACATTCTTTTTAACAGGGAGCATTATCATATGTGTCCGGAGACGGAAATGTTCCTGTTTTTCGCGGCCAGGGCCCAGCATGTCCGGGAAATAATTATGCCGGCGCTGGAACAAAACAAATTAGTTTTATGCGACCGGTTTTCCGACGCCACTTTTGCCTATCAGGGAGCGGGACGCGGCCTTGATGATAAGTTTATCAAATTAATCAACGACTATTCAGCAATGAATTTAAAACCGGATTTGACTTTATTGTTTGATTTGCCGGTGGAAACAGGACTGCAAAGAGCTATAGGGCGGAATAATCTCCTTAATGAACCTTCCGCCATCGACAGGTTTGAAAGAGAAACCGTTGATTTCCATCGGCGGATTCGCGAAGCTTATCTCCATATTTTAAAAAATGATCCCTTGCGTTTCCGTTTAATTGATGCGAATCGCGATGTTGATACGATTCAGGAAGAAGTGCGAAGGAAGATTAGTGAGTTTATAAATCTGCAAAATTAATTATTTCGGGGAAATTCTTATTAATTATGTCTTTTCGCGATATTTACGGTCATGAAAAAAAAATAGAAATTATCCGTAAAACCATGGCTAAAAAACGGATAGCTCATGCTTATCTTTTCAGCGGCATTCAGGCTATCGGCAAAAGAACCCTGGCCGGGGAGTTTATCAAAGCCATCAACTGCGAGAAGGCGGATTCTCTTAATGATTCCTGCGGCGAATGTGCTTCCTGCCGGAAAATCAATCACGGAAGCCATCCCGATGTCTTTTCCGTCGAAGCCAATGGTCAGTTTATTCGCATTGATTCCATCCGTGAGATGCAGAAACGAATTACATGTAAGCCTCTGGAAGCGAGAATGCGGGCGTTTATTATTGATGACGCCGATAAAATGAATGACCAGGCGGCAAATGCACTTTTGAAAATGCTGGAAGAACCGTCTGAAGCCAATATATTGATTCTGGTTACAGCCAGACCTTATTATCTGCCGTCCACGATTGCTTCACGTTGTCAGCATATGCGTTTTAATCCGCTTGGCGTCGAAACAGTGGCAAAATTTCTTGTCGATCAAACGGGCATGGATGATCCAGGAGCAAAACTTTTGGCGTCTTTAGCCGGCGGTTCCATCGGCAACGCAATGCAATTAAACAAAGAAGATGTCATTACTTATCGCACGGAACTGTTAAAATTGCTTTCCAGTACGCGCAAAGAAGACCCGTTCAGTTTAATCAATTTTGCGTCTTTTCTTGGACACGGGAGAAAAGAAATCAAACAGGGGTTGAACATTCTTAACACTTTTTTCCGTGATGCATTGATTTTTAAGGAAGTCAGACAAAACGAAATGCTCATCAATCAGGACAATGCTTCTTTTATTGCAGCCTTTGCCTCGCGTTTGTCCGGTGAGCAAATACTCCAGAATATAGCGCAGGTGGAAAAGGCAGGAGATATTTTGGAACAGAATGTCAACAAATCATTGACATTGGAAACAATGGCATTTAAGTTAAATTATTAAAAAATCAGGTAGGATAAAAATTGCTTGTAAATATTATTGGAGTTAAATTTAAAAAAGAGGGCAAAATATACACTTTCAGCGCCGCGGATCTTATTCTACATAAGAATGATAAGGTTATTGTCAATACAGACAATGGTCCGGCGATAGGAGTGGTTGCCAATGACGTGAAGAGGTGTCAGCCTTCAGATCTGCCGGCAAACCTGAAAAAGGTCGTTCGCAAAGTTACCGTTCAGGATTTGCAGATTAAAGAAGAAAATGAATGTCTGGAGGAAGAAGCGCGGAAATTTTGTATCGAAAGAATTCAGAAAAGAGAGCTTTCCATGAAATTAATCGAGGTGGAATGTCTCTTTGACAAGAGCAAAATTATTTTTTACTTTACATCGGAAAGCAGAGTGGACTTCCGTGAACTGGTCAAAGACCTCGTTCAAAAATTCAAAATAAGAATAGAACTCAAACAGATAGGCGCAAGGCAGGAAACACGTATTACCAAAGGTATTGCCGTTTGCGGCCGGATGGTCTGCTGTGCGGGAATACTGCAAAATTTGGAGAGAGTTACCGTCAAGATGGCCAAAGAACAGAGCATGTCGCTTAATCCGGAAAAAATTTCCGGATTATGCGGCCGCCTGATGTGTTGCCTGGCTTTTGAACATGAAGGATACGCCGGGCGGAAAAAATGTCCCAAAGCAGTCAAAGCAAATGAAAATAACTTGGAAATACTGGACGAGCAGAATACTCTGGAATTGGAAAAAATGGATGAAAAGGACACTTTTTAATAATTAATATGGAGACATTGCTAATATGCCAAAATCATTTTATATAACAACGCCGATTTATTACGTAAATGCTTCACCGCATATCGGGCATGCTTACACGACAATTGTTGCTGACGTTTTGTCCAGATATCATCGCATGATCGGCGATAATACTTTTTTTGTTACCGGAACGGATGAACATGGCGATAAAATCGCTGAAGCTGCGCAAAAAGCCGGCGTAACTCCCCAGGAATATGCGGACAAAATCAGCGCTCAGTTCCGCAATTTATGGCCGGAACTGGCCATCACCAATGATTATTTCATCAGGACAACCGATTCCAATCACATCGAAACAGTGCGGTATATTTTGCAGAAAGTATATGATTCCGGCGATATTTATTTCGGCAGTTATGAAGGGTTTTACTGTGTCGGCTGCGAACGTTTCTATATGGAAAAGGAACTTGTGAATGGCAAATGTCCCGATCATCAGACCGAACCGGAGCACCGCAAGGAAAGCAATTATTTTTTCCGTATGAGCAAATATCAGGACTGGCTGATCCGGCATATCAGGGAAAATCCTGATTTCATCCGTCCGGAAAGATATCGCAACGAAGTATTGGCATTTTTGCGCGAGCCTCTGGAGGATCTTTGCATATCGCGTCCCAAATCCCGTCTGCAGTGGGGCATAACTCTGCCGTTTGATCAGGACTATGTAACCTACGTCTGGTTCGACGCTTTGATTAATTATGTTACCGCAGTGGATTATCCGGACTCGGAAAAATTTAAAACATTCTGGCCGGTAGCGGAGCATCTTATCGCGAAAGATATTTTGAAACCGCATGGTATTTACTGGCCGACAATGCTCAAGGCAGCCGGTATTGAGCCATACCGGCGCCTGAATGTTCATGGTTACTGGAATTCAGACCAGAGCAAGATGTCCAAAAGCCTTGGAAATATTGTCCGTCCGCTTGATTTAAAAGATAAATACGGTCTGGATGCTTTCCGTTATTTCCTTTTGAGAGACATGGTTTTCGGGCTGGATTCAAATTTTTCCGAGGATGCCTTTGTCGGGCGTTTAAATTCCGATCTTGCCAATGATCTGGGCAATCTGGTCAGCCGCACCATTACAATGGCCATCAAATATTGTGACGGCAGGGTGCCGGAAATAAGTTCTCAAGAGAAAAAATCAGCGCTGTATGAAACCGCTCTGAAAACAGTCGCCCAGGTAGAAGCCGGTTTTAATGATATGTCCCTGCATAAGGCTTTGATTGCCATCTGGGATTTTATAAATGTCACTAACAAATACATTGTCGAGAACGAGCCCTGGACGTTGGGAAAAGACCCGGCAAACAGGGAAAAACTGACAGCAATTATGTATAATTTGCTTGTGGCTCTGCGGTCAATAGCTGTTTTGCTCCAGCCTTTCATGCCGCAAACAGCACAGAAAATTCTACGGCAAATTGGAATAGATGAATCTCAGAAGCTGGATTTGACCAGCATAAAGAAAGATGATGTCTTGAAGGCGGGCAGCGCCTTGACCCGTGGAGAATCACTGTTCCCGCGTATTGTTGAGGAAAAAGATATTAAAGCTTCGAAGGTAAAGGTGTCTATGACTGATTTAAAACCGGAAATCGATTACGAGGAATTTGCCAAAGTGGATTTGCGTGTGGCGAAAATTCTGGCAGCGGAAGCTGTGCCCAAATCCAGTAAACTTTTAAAACTTACAGTTGATATCGGTGAAGAACGCACCATCGTTGCCGGTGTCGGCAAGGACTATACTCCGGAAGAATTAATCGGTAAAAGTATAGTAGTTGTAGCCAATCTGAAGCCTGCGAAATTGATGGGAGTGGAATCTTACGGCATGCTTCTGGCTACTGATACAGATAAAGGACTTACCGTACTGGCATTTGACCGCGAAGCAAAAACGGGAGCAAAGATCAGGTAGCCGCTATTTTTATAAAAAGCGGCTGCCGGATTTAATTCTTGTCTAATCTTTCAATAATTTTTCAATCACAGGTTGTTCAAATCCGTCAACGATCTGACCTTTGATGTAAAATAACGGCGTTCCTCTTACTCCGACTTGTTTAGCAAAATCCATGTGCGTTTTGACTGTTTCATCGACTTTTTTATCGTTGCAGATGGTAAGTTTAGTATTATCAAGCTTGCCGCTCAGGGCATCAGCATAAGCGTTAGCCGCATCTTTTGAGCATAAAATGTATTTGGTTTTTTCTGCCGATTCTTTAGACAGCGGAAAAAAGAAAGCATAAATAGTCACATCTTTACGCTGGGCAAAATATTTATAAGACTCACGGCAAAAGTGACAATTGGGGTCAATAAATTCCACGACAGCTGTTTTTCCGCTGCCGATTTTTAAAGCGCTGTCCAGAGGCAGTTTTGCCATCTTTTGCGCCATCTTTTTGTTGTAACTTTCCTTGGTGATAGATGCCCCGTTTTTGGAAATCATCGGGCCGCCAATGATTACATCTTCTTTGGGTATGTAATAATAAATCTGATTGCCTGTATATACTTCATACATTCCTTTAACATCTGTAGGCGTTATGCTCTCAAAGTTATTTTTAGGGAAGCTTTTCTTAAATTGTTCTGCTATTCCCGCAGACGGATCTTTAGCGGATGATAAATTTTTCGCCAACGCGAAGGTTGGAAAAAGGAAAAGAATAAGAATAAGAGCTGCCGTTAATTTTTTCAATTTTTGCCTCCTTGTTAAAAAGATTTTAAAGTATAAATTCAATTTATATTCATGTCAAGTTTTGTCCGGATTGCAGAATGAGATTGCCGCAGGTATTTCAGAAATTTGTATAAACATATTATGTGATCTGATAGCCTTTTTCCCGGAATAATTTTAAGCACGCTTCCACCACCTTGCTGTCATAGAGAATCCCCGAGTTACTTTCAATTTCGGACAGCGCAATTTCAATTTCCAGCGCCGGTCTGTAAGGCCTGTAGGACATCATAGCCTCAACAACATCCGCAACGGCAAGAATACGGGCTTCGATGAGGATGGTTGTATCTTTTAAACCCTGCGGATATCCGGAGCCGTCTATACGCTCATGGTGCTGGCGGACTATATCTGCCAGCGGCCAGGGAGATTCAATGTCTTTCATGATTTCGTAACTGAACTGGGAATGATTCTTGATCAGGGAAAATTCAAGGTCGGTCAAAAGCGCCGGTTTGCAAAGAATTTCCGACGGCACTGAAATTTTCCCGATATCATGAATCGCGCCGGCCATGCGGATTGCTTCGATTTTGTCATGAGGAAGTTTCATCTCCGTGGCAATGGCACGGGCGAGATTGGCAACCCTTTTCTGATGGCCTGCCGTATAGGGGTCTCTTGCCTCCGATGCCGTGCCCAGTACCTGAATGGTTGTTTTGATAGATTGCCGCAGGGTTTCCAATGTCTCATTGAGTTTTTCTTCAGTCTGCCTGCGCAGAGTTATATCCTGATAGACGACCTGAGACTGTTTTTTGCCGTTCCAGAATATTTCCTTGCGGAAAACATAGAGATGGCGTATTTCGCCGTTTTTTCTCACGATGCTTATTTCGTATTCAGTCGGGCCGGTTTCGCCCCTCAACCTTTTTTCTTTTCTCATCAGGTATTCGGTATAAGTTTCCGGCGTATAGCGCTTTTGCAGAGGAGTGTTCATCAGTTCCTCAATGTTATCATATCCATATATATCCAGTATCGCGCGATTGGCATAGATTGTCTCGCCTGTCGCAGTCGATATGCGCACGCCCAGCGGAGAATCATCAAAAGTATGGCGGAAATTCTCCTCGCTTTTTCGCAAAGCATCCTCTATTTGCTTCCGTTCGGTGATTTCTCTTCCTTCGCCCAGAATAGATACAGGTCTTCCGTTTTCGTCCCGGATAAAACTGAAAGCGCTTTCAATCCATAAAATCCGGCCGTCTTTACAAATGAATTCGAGTTCCAGTAAACGTTTTAATGAATAGTTCTGGGAAGCTGTCAACGCCCTGGACATCTCCACGGAAAAAAACTCCATCGCTTTCTGCAGGGATGACGGCGTGAGAATTTTATCCATCGGGAGGGCAATGATATCTTCCAGTGTGTATCCCCACAACTTTTCCACGGATGGACTGATATAAGTCGTTTTTAAGTTTAAATCCATGAGCCAAATCTGGTCTTTCATATGGTCGGCCAGCAGGCGGTACTGAGATTCGCTTTTTTTCAGCAACTCTTCCGCCTTCTTCTGCTCGGTGATATCGCGGTCAAAGGCGCAACTGTAAAAGCGGTCTTTATATTCAAAATAATTGCATGTAGCTTCCACGGGAAATAATGTCCCGTCCTTTTTGCGGTGGCGCGATTCGAAAGTCAGAAACCGGCGCTTCCTGAGTTCATCTACATGAGGCAGCCAGGCTTCGTCCGGGAAATCAGGATCAATGTCATGAATTGTCATCGTTAACAGTTCTTCTCTCGTATAACCAAGAGAAGCTACGGAAGCGTCGTTGGCATAAATTATTTTTGCGGATTCATTAAGCCATAGTACATTGTAGGAAGCCCGATCCATGGCAAATTTAGTCATCAGCAGATTTTCTTCTGTTTTTTTGCGTTCTGTAATGTCATGCAGGGTTACAATTGCGCCTTCAATGACGTCATCATGCAGAAGATTGCTTGCCGTAACTTCGAATGTCCGCCAATTTCCGTCTTTATGGCGTAGATGCACTTCACCTTTCTGAACAGGTGCGTTTGCATCATTGAATATAATTTTGCGGGCATCATTTACGATTTCCACGTCATCCGGATGAACAGAGTCAAGTCCCGCGGAACCGACTCTGTCTTCCGGCTTATATCCCAAAACCTTCTCAACAGCCGGATTTTCATAAGTTATAATACCTTCCTTGTTGGCGATGACAATAACATCTGACGATTGTTCCGTAACGGAACGGAATAACTGCTCTTCACGGCGCAGTTTGTCTTCCGCTTCTTTCTGCTCGGTGATGTCGCGGTAATTGACAACGATACCATCAACAACATTATTGTTTATCAGGTTGCTTCCGACGGCATCCAGCGTACGATAGGTTCCATTCTTATGACAAAGATGTATTATGCCCTTTACAACTCGGGGTTTTGTATCCGAAATTAAGGTAATGAATGAGTCAGCCAAAAACTTACTGTCATCGGGATGAACAAGCTCAAATCCTTCACGGCCGATTCTTTCTTCAGGCTTGAACCCCAAAACCTGCTCCACAGCCGGATTTATGTAAGTGATGGTTCCTGTCAGATCAGCGACAACAATTATATCGGCAGAGTGGTCTATAAGAGCCCGGAACCGCTGTTCCTCGAACCGTAATTTTTCCTCTATGAGTTTACGTTCGGTTAGATCTCTGAAGATAGCCACTCTCAGCATGCGGTCTTGATATTTAAACGGTTTGCCGACCAGAGAACATAAAAAAGTGGAACCGTCTTTTTTTACTCCAATACCTTCGTACGGTTCATCGGATTCTTTGGAAATGTGTTCTCTGGCGATTTTCCATGATTTGGGATCGGCGAATTTCTCCGCATGCATGCCGATCATTTCTGACAATTTATATCCGAACATCCGGGCGAGCGCCTGATTGGCTTCGATGATAATGCCCTGATCGTGAATGGCGATTCCTTCTTCGGCCGCTTCGGAGAGCAGACGGAAACGTTCCTCGTTTGCCGTCAGTTTTTCTTCAGTAATTTCCTGACGGATTGCTTTTGCCTGTTTATGCAGGTTCACAGGATTTTTAGATGCAGGGTTTTTTTTATGAACTTTGTCACCAATCATTTATAGTTCTTATCCTCTGTGCAAGGCCGCTTGCATAGTGACCGGCTCCGATTCATATTTTCAATGGATGATAAATATATAAAGAAAGAATAATATTATGTCAATTTAAATGTAGATACGCAAAGTGTGATGCATGTATTTTTGCGAGGTAACATTAACTGACGTTCCAGTAATTTCCTGAAATTACACCGTAATTTCAGGATTATAAAGCCAATGCCTGTAAAAATATTCCCTATAGGGCAGTTACGGCCATAATTTTACTTGTATATTTGTTAATGTTCCATCCGAATTGACGGTATAAACCCATATTTCGCCGTCCGAGGATACATAGGCATATTTCCCTGAGGGGTCAATCGTGACGGTGTTGGGAGATGTTCCGGTATCGAACGGACTTCCTGAAACTTCGGTTAATACTCCGGTACCCGAAGTGATTTTATAGACCGAGATAGAGTCGGAGTCCATGTTAGACACATAAGCATATGTCCCTGAGGGGTCAATTGTGACGGTGTTAGGATAAACTTCGGTATCAAAGGGGCTTCCTGAAACTTCGGTCAATACTCCGGTACCCGAAGTGATTTTATAGGCCGAGATAGCGCTGTAACCCATGTTGGATACATAGGCAAACGATCCTGTGGGATCAATAGTAACAGGGTTAGGATAAGAGTGGGCGCTAAACGGGCTTCCTGAAACTTCGGTTAATGCTCCGGGTACAGAGTCGGTGTTCGAAGCTATTGTATACGCCGAGATATCACTGGAACCCGTATTGGACACATAGGCAAATTCCCCTGTGGGATCGATTGTGACAGATGTAGGATATGTTCCGGCGGTAAACGGGCTTCCTGAAATGGCGGTTAATACTCCGGTTGTCGAATTGATGGTATAGGCCGAGATAGTGCAGGTATACATATTTGCCACATAGGCAAATTGTCCGGTGGGATCAATTGTAACACCGGTGGGACTGGTTCCGGCAGTGAAGGGACTTCCTGAAACGGCGGTTAATGCCCCGGTCGTCGAATTTATTTTATAGGCCGAAACAGTACCGTCACCCATGTTTGCCGTATAGGCAAAACTTCCTGTGGGATCAACAGTGACAGCCGTCGGGTATTTCCCTGCGTTCACAGTTGCCTGAAGTGTTAATTCCCCCGTACCCGAATCGATAGTATAACACCAAATAGTGCCGCTGCTTACAAAGTTTGTAACATAGACATATTTCCCTGCTGTCTCTCCTGATGCAGGACTGGGGTAAATCGTGATGTATGCCGGATTTGTCCCGTTGGAATAGTCTGCAATCTTGTCCAATGCTCCGGGTACAGCTTCAGTGTTCGAAGCTATGGTATAGCCCAAAACGCTGCCGGCGCCGGAATATGTTATGCCCATATAGGCATATTTACTTGATGTGTCAACTACCACGGGGTGAGAAGACATCGTACAACTTACGGCTACGTTGCTCACCGGCGAGCCGTTTATTGAACCGCTGTTGTTACTGACAACGCAGTTTTGCGAAGGACTACTCGGTTGAGTTTTTACCGTGACATTATAGGCAGCTCCGTTGAACAGCGCCGTGTTAAAGGAAAAAGAGCCGTTGCTGGTGATTGTCAGATCATCTCCTCCATTATTCTGTAAAACCATACCGCTGCCAACCATTCCGCTGATCCCGCCGCTTATTGTGTAGTTATATCCCGGTGAGTCGCCGCAGGATGGCAGAATGATTACCATGCTGACAATCCATAATGTCCCGATCAACATCTTTAAAAAAATCCCAAGTTTACTTTTTTTACCTATAGAAAGTACCAACATTTTTTCTCCCTAGTATGCGGATTGTTATTAAAATCGATTAAATATCTCTTTTTAGTGTTTGCGAGTATATGAAGAAATGCACCATATGTCAATTGTCAATTAACTGGCCGCAAAACTTGTGGCGAGGCCGATATTATCCTTGCAGACAAATACGAAATTACTGTAATTCGCCCATAAACGAAAAAACCCCTGCAAGGACTCATTATGCCATGTTTACCGGCTATTCCTTTGCGCCGGCTTTTATCAGCAGATCTATAATATCTGTTTTGCCGAGCTCTTTTGCTATCTTTAGCGCGGTATATTCAATGTTGTCAACAGTCGTCTTTGCATTTACATCAGCGCCTTTATCCAGAAGGAGTTTGACGACCTCCGTATGGCCGTTTTTTATTACAACCATCAAAGCCGTAATCCCTTTTTTATTTTTTTCATTTACATTAGCGCCTTTATCCAGAAGAAGTTTAACGATTTCCGTATAGCCGCTTTCTGACGCCAGCATGAAAGCAGTAACGTTGTCGGATGCTCTCCTTGCATTTACATTAGCGCCCTTATCCAGAAGGACTTTAACTGCCTGGGTATGGCCTTTTCCCGCTGCCAGCATCAGAACAGTCGATTCGTCGGAGGTTCTCTTTGAATTTACATTAGCGCCTTTATCCAAAAGGAGTTTAATGACTTCCGAATAGCCTTTTTCCGATGCTATAATCAGAGCAGTAGCGCCATCGGATGTTCTCTTTACGTTGATATCAGCGCCTCTGTCTGAAAGAATTTTGATAACAGCCGCATGATCATTTCCCGCTGCCAGTATCAGAGCGGTTGAGTCGTCGGATATTTTCTTTGCGTTTTTATCAGCACGTTTGTCCAGAAGAAATTTGACGACCTCCGCATAACCGCCTTCCGAAGCCAGCATCAGAGGTGTAAAACCTTCCGCACTGGTCTTTGCGTTTACATCAGCGCCCTTATTCAAAAGAAGTTTGATAATTTCCATATAGCCGTTCTCTGAAGCCACCATCAAAGCGGTAACATCGTCGGGGATTCTCTTTGCATTTGCATTAGCGCCTTTATCCAGAAGAAGTTTGACGACTTCAATATGGCCGTTTTCCGATGCCTGTATCAGGGCTGTCACTTTTTTTTTGAAAATACTGTGATATGTTTTGACCAATATCGCGTTAATATCAGCGCCGTCATCAAGCGCTGCCTGCACTTCCGAAATATTGCCTTCTTCCGAAGACTTAATTAATCTGGCATTTTTGTCTGCTATGCCCGCTTCGGCAAAGACAGAAGAAATAAGGAAAATAAAGACTATCGAAAACAGCATTCGTTTCATGGGAGACTCCTTTTCCTGAAATTAAGTGATAAAAACTTTTTCTTTATTTTGAAGTGGCGCCACATTATCACGATCAACAATTTCGCGCAAATCGGTCATTGCATTATGGACATACTTTTGAGACGTTCTTATATCGCCGTGCCGCGCTAAATCCTTCACACCCAAGACCTTTTTGAGACTGGCTTTGATTACTATATGACGAATCAACTGTCAACGGGTTACTCCTCAACGATTTTTATCACGTTCTTTTGTGAGTATTTCGAGTGCTGCAATTCTCTTTTCCAGATCCTCTATTTCAAAAGCCTTTATAGAAATTTCCAGTATGGTTTCCGCTGCACTAACACGCGAAGATGAAGGGTTTTCTTTGTCTTCGGGGACATCTACAAGAACATCAACCGCTCCCTGTTAAACTATCGTTTAGCGTTTAGCCCCCCTAAGGGGGGGACTAAACTAAACGAAACCGTTTAATGTTTGTTTAGCAGGCGCTAAACAAAAATATTTAATAATTACATTCGTTTCCTTCTCACTGTTTAGTTCTGTTCAGTGTTTGTTTAGTCATGCCTTTTTCATTGTTGTTTAGCCCCTCGTTTAGCGTTTATAACGTCCGTTTGAATCAAGAACCCCGGCTTTTACAGCCGCTGATTTTATCTGTGAAACGCGCCCTTTGCTTATTCCAAGAGCCGCCGCAATGTCTTTATAGTCCATGCTCTGGTCAATCATACGTATAGCCTCTTCTTTGATTTCGGTTTTAACATTGCGCCACTGCCAGGATTGAACTCCGTCAAGTTCGGATAAAGTAAAACGGCAATCTTGAAGTTTGAGAAGATCGGCAAAGGTAACGCGGGATTTTGAGAAAGAAACAATAAAATCAGCGCCTGAATCAGGCGTGTAATCCGGCGGTTGTTTCAATACGATTGACAGGTCAACATTATCCTCACGTGCGGACGTTCCACGCTGTCCGCCGTCTTTGTTAGTATGGTGAAGTAATATTGTTGTAATCCCGGAAAACCTTAGATCAATAAGCCATTGATTAATCGGGTCCCATGCCTGTTTTGAATTTTCATCAATACCGGGTGCGAGTGAAGCAATATTATCAATAACAAAAACCTTGATTTCAAGCTCAAGCAGGGCTTTTTTCATCTCTGCCCGCCATTGTCTGTTAAGTAATGAGGCGCGGGGCATTCCTAATGATGAGGCGTAAGCATCTGAATAAAACACTAGCGGCGCGATATGCTGGCCTTTTGGATTAAGAGTTTTATACCTCGCCTGAATGTCCTGAATTGCCATTTCTCCATCAAGATAAAGGCAGGACGCTGCGCTTTTAAACTCCCAGGGGCCAAAATCAAGACCGCGCGTAATTGCATCAATAAGCGACACGGCAAACCATGTTTTTCCCACACCGCGCCATCCAACAATGATAATAATTCGCCCCTCTTCAATTATCGGGCAAAGAAACATTTGCTTATCGGGAAGTTTTACATTTTGCAGCTCGCTCGCGTATAGTACGCAATCTAAAATTGTTGGCCTCTTTACAGCATTACCCTTTGAGAAGGGTTTTACCGTGCCTTGTTTTCTCTCTGTTTCATGTTTTTCAAGTGCCGCGCCAAGGTTAAAAGGCCCCATGGTTTACGCTCCTGTATAACTTAAATTTTAATTCATCATCATTGCCTGAAAGAATATCCAGGGTGTGTTCGATTAAAGGCAGCCGGGCGAGTTTTTCAGCAAACCAGAAGGCCAAACACTCCGGCAAAGGCTTTCTTCTTTCCGCGTGTAATTTCAGCCGGTCTATTTCGATTCGTTCATCGCAAAGCCGGCAATAAAAATTAATTCGCCATTTATCGAACTGCTTAATAAGCTGCCGCTGTTTTTGTTTTGAAGGATTAACCGGCGCGGGCTGTCCTGGCGTAATTTGAAGGTAGCCGCAGGCATCCTTGAATTTGAAGCCATGCAGTCCCATAACAAGGTCAATTACATCACCGTGTACGCCACACCCGAAGCAATGGAATGTTTGACGATCTGTTGAAACTTTACATGAAGCGGTTTTTTCGCCGTGGTGTTTAATCCAGTAATCACGGCCCTTGCGCCTGTATTCAATGCCCTCGCGTTCAACTGTTTCAAGAATGTCCGGTTTTGCTGCGATCATTTTTTATCCTCGGCCTTCTTTATTTCGTCCTCACCTGATCGCGCCTCAAGTTCTTTATTTTCTTTTCCCCGTTCGATCAGGGAAAGCCGCCATTGAGGAATGCCGGTTTTCATCCAGAGATCAACCTGAGTAATCTCTTTTTTGATTCGCGTAAGCTTCATTGGGGAAACCATCTGTTTACCTCCTGAATACGGATTTGAAAAAAGTTTAACACACACATAATAATTATGTCAAACGTAAGTTATTGAATTTGTTGCATATTATTGGTAAAACGTGTTTGGATTGCTGATGTGATTATCGCGGCATGGTCATCTTTGACAGGAATTACGGGCTTTCCTGGTGGTAAAACTTTCCAAAGTGTTTATTGGTGAGCTTTTTGAGCGGATCGTATACCGGTGATTCGTTTTCTCAAGGCTTCTTCGCCCATGCTTGATATGCCACAGGCATTGAATATCAAGGCAAGATTATGGGATTTTTGTACGATATTTTTTTTAAAAGGAGTGTATTTATCATAAATGATGCTGATTTTTTTTATCAATTCGTTTTCCCGTTTCCGCCAGGAATTAGAACACGGATTCATACAAACAACTGTATTCAATAAATCCTTTCCATATCCATCATCCACTTTCATTCTGTTCAGCGGCGCTTTCAGGCATTTTTCCATTTCCGTTCTGATCTCCGCTTGAAGTTTATCCAAAGTTGAATTAATTCTTTTGCTCTTAAATAATGTTTTAGAATTATTCTGATGTTGAATTCCGAGATCGCGTATTATCGCAATAATGCGTTTATTTGTTCGTCCAAGTTTTTCATCAATATCACTTTGGACTTCCGCCATGAAACCTTCTTTATCCATGAAACTTTTATGCTCCCAAAGCAAATTCGTTATTTCGGAAAAGAAAAGGGTTTTAGAATCTTTATTAAGTTTCGGGCCGGGTTCGTACGAAGCCTTCAATTGCCCGTCAGAACCCAATGCCGCCTCGCTGATCTTCTTTTGAAGATCCTCCATTGCGCGTACAGGGTCGGAAATTATCTTTCCAGTCACAGGATCAATAAGCACAAACCTCTTTTTTTCTTCTTTTTTCATTGCCTTCCCCTGCTTAGCTCCCCTGCAATATAAATGCTTGTTATAGATGGCCTTAATAGTTCTAAGATCTGTATTAATAGCCTTATAAACATAGCCAAGTGAAAGCCCTGTGTTCTTTGAAATATCTCTATAGGTAAATTCTGGGGACAGTATACTTAATTATCCATCATCTCATTACTTCTCTTGTTTCGGCCCCGGCTTCATCTTTCTCAAAACCCGATCTACTGCTTTTTCTATCTTTCTTATAAATTTGTCATCACCAAGAGGCC